>Ga0247611_10004292_pt1 | contig 19915 bp, 18 predicted proteins | sample 177DNAGHGhighgp2_FD_192422 | JGI IMG/M metagenome (GOLD analysis project Ga0247611, IMG submission 192422) | Sheep rumen microbial communities from Palmerston North, Manawatu-Wanganui, New Zealand - 1770 DNA GHGhigh gp2 | ecosystem: Host-associated > Mammals > Digestive system > Stomach > Rumen...
GTTGGGAAATCGGCTTCAACTTCGCCAAGAACAAGAACGAGGTTGTCAGCCTGCCTGAGAGCCTTGAGGGTGGTAAGGTCAACATCTACAACTTCTCTGCCGGTGACGACGCTGTCTACATGTATGCAGAGCAGGGCAAGCCGATGGGTGAGTTCTACACCTATCTGCCCACTTACACACCTGACGGCCAAATTATCGTTGATGCCAACGGTCAGCCCGTCCTCACCTCTGAGGTACAGGATACTGGCAAGAACGTGAACGCAGACTGGACTGGTGGTGTTACCACAGCCTTCTCTTACAAGGGCTTTACCCTGAGCGGCGCTCTTGATATCCGTAAGGGTGGTTACATGTTCTCTCGTTCTAAGAACCTGGCTCAGTTCGTTGGTAACGCTGAGGCTACGCTTTACAACGACCGTCGTCCGTTCGTAATCCCCAACTCTGTCGTTGACAATGGTGACGGTACTTATTCTGAGAACACCACACCTATCTACCTGAACAACTCGAGCTACCAGAACTGGTTCAACAACTTCGGTGCCAACGAGGGTGGTGAGTTCTACCTGATCGACCGTAGCTACGTGAAGCTGCGTAACATTACGCTGGCTTACACACTGCCGAAGTCTATCGTCAGCAAGATCTATCTGAGCGACGTTACTCTGTCGCTGTTCTGCAACAACGTATTTACCTGGACTGCTAAGGGCAACAAGTACGTCGATCCAGAGGGAAGCACCGTTGGTAACGACCTTTCTGGTATGTTCGGTGAACTCTATGTGAACCCTGCCTGCCGCATGTTCGGTTTCAACGTAGGTCTCAAATTCTAATTTAAGGAGGACAGAACATTATGAAGAAATTAGCAATTATATCAACAATCGTTTTGGGTCTTGGCTTTGTGTCTTGCGACAGCCATCTGGATGTGAACCAGAACCCCAACTCTCCTGCTGAGAGCAATATGACCCCGAGCATCATGATGCCTGCTGCCGAGATGAACCTCGCAGCTACCTACGGCAACCTGATGCGTATCCCTGCCGGCTACTTCACACAGCACTATGCTCAGGCCTTCGGTACGAGCAACTACATGGGCTACAGCCAGTTCCAGATGTCGGCTGTCCGTTCATCTACTGCTTATTCCCAGATGATGCGCGGTGCGCTGAAGAACCTTGAGACCATCCGCACGCTGTCTAAGGAATCTGAGCCCGGCTCTTATCTGGCAGCTACAGTGCTGCGTGCTTTCGCCTTCCAGGCACTCGTTGACTGCTACGGTGAGGTGCCTTTCTCTGAGGCTTTCGATGTAAGCAATCCTACACCGAAGTATGACGACGGTGCTTCCATTTACTCAGCCCTGGTTGCCGAGATCAATGAGGCTCTGGCCAATGTCGCTCCTACAGACCGTGTGGCTACCAACTTCCTGTTCAAGAGCAATACTGCTGCTCCCTGGATCCAGTTTGCCAACGCTGTAAAGCTGAAGCTGCTCTCTCGTGAGAGTGGTGTTGCCAGCGTTGACGCTGAGATTGGCGCCCTGATTGCTGAGAACAACTTCCCCACTACCGATGTTGCTTACACTGGTATCTGGAAGAACGAGTCTGGTCAGATGAACCCTTACTATTCTGAGGAGTTTGCCACCAACTTCGGTTCTACACAGATCAACGTCGTTGCCAACATTGCTCTGATTGGTACGATGATCCAGAAGGATTCTGAGGGTACGGTTCTCTATGAGGATCCCCGTCTGGCTGCCTTCTTCGAGCCCAATGGTTCTGGCAACTACACAGGTAGTATCTCTGGTACGAACTTCTCTACCTCTGACGCTTACAAGTCTACATACTGGTGCCGCCCTGTCGCTTCTTTCGACATGCCGGTTTATATCATGACTGTAGCAGAGACAGAGTTCTTCATTTCTGAGTACTATGCTCGTACAGGTAATGCTTCTGAGGCCGAGGCTCACTATGCAGCAGCTATCGAGGCTTCGTTCGCTTCTGCCGGTGTTGACGGTGCTGAAGAGAATATCGCATTCTATCCCTACGACCAGAGCAACTACAAGAAGTGCATCGGTATTGCCAAGTGGCTGGCTCTCTCAGGTGTTAACAACTATGAGAGCTGGTGTGAGCTCCGCCGTCTGCGCTATCCTGCATTCGGCACTGTCAAGGGCAGCGATATGTACAACCTGATGGACGACACCTCTTACAAGCCCGATCTGTATCAGGCCGGTACTCTTTATACGCCGATTCAGGTGTTCGGACAGGTAGGTGACAACAAGCTGCTGGAGCGTTATCCGTATCCGGAATCTTCTACCTCTACCAACTCGAATGCTCCTTCGTTCTCGAATTCAGACTACACCAAGCCTGTATTCTGGGCTAACTAAGAAGAAGGTTTCCAAATCATAAAAATGAAGAGACAATGAAAAAGAACATTTTATATACAATGCTTTTCGCGCTGGTAGCACTGATGGTGACCAGTTGCGGTGACAAGAAGTCTGAAGGTCTGAGCCGCTTCACCTACTATCCCACAATCGAGCTCGAAGGTGGTGACTATGTGGTTTGGGATAAGGGCACAGCCTGGGAAGAGCCCGGTTATGCTTCAACCCTGAACGGTGAGGACGTTTCTTCTGAGGTAACAATCAGTGGTAATGTCGATGTGAATACCAGTGGTGTCTACCATCTGGTTTATACCACAAAGAAGAACGAAGACGGTTTCGATGCATCTGCAGCCCGCACGGTTGTGGTGCTCGATCCTAACAGCACGATTGAAGGTTTCTATCTTACACAGCCCGACAGCTACCGTGTTCGTGAGGGTGCTCAGGTTGCCTATGGTAATGCCTACGAGATCCTGGTTATCGACAATGGTGACGGTACTGTATCGGTAGATGACCTCCTTGGTGGTTGGTACTGCCAGCGTGCCGGTTATGGAAGCAATTATTCGCTTGCCGGTACTTTGGGCATTGGAGCCGATGGTTCTGTGAGCTGTCTGGAAAGCTTCCTCATTGGATGGGGTGACAGCCACGATGACTTCTCGGGAACTTATGATGCAGAAAATGGCATCTTCCAGGTAGACTGCGTCTATGCAGGTATGAATTTTGTACAAACTTGGGTAAAGGAGTAAGATTATGAAGAAAGTATTATATTTAGCAACATTGCTTTTCTGCGCTGTTTTCACATCGTGTGAGAAGGAAGAGGTAGGCAATACCGCTGGTGTGGCTACTGCTGGTCAGTGGTATGTAACTGTTGACGCTGTCGACGAGAGTGGAAACGTGGTCTACGAAGATGCCGACTTGTTTGGCTTAGGCCGTAACCTGCTGTTGACCTACAGTTCTGCAAACAATAGTGCTACAGAGATGATTGTCGATGACCTGCAGACATTCTGGGGCTATCGTGTCAAGGTGAATGTTGACCCTGTCAATATGACCTTTTCTACCAGCACCACAGAGCCAAACAACCTGAACGGTGATGAGATCAATGTGACGATCACAGATGGTAAGATCATCAAGGACGGTGGTGTACAGAACAATGGTTCAAAGGCAGACTACATTGAGTTCTATGTGAACTTCAGCAATGATGACTATCCCGCTAATTATGGTTATGCCAAGTACCATGTCTATGGTGTTCGCTACTCTGGCCTTGCAGAGAACGATTAACCAATTGGTCTTATGATAAGGTGAGGCAGTCCGTTGCGGGCTGCCTCCTTTTGTATTTATTAACGGCAGGATTCTTTGCCAATCGTCGGAAAATTCGTAATTTTGTGCCGTCGTATGAAAACTGGTTCTAGAAGATTCCGCTCGTTTCCGCTGGTTTTGCTGGCTGTTATGCTTGTCGGCTGTATAGCTGATGAGGTTGGTGGTATCTATATCGTCAGCGGTGAAACGGATGAACTATATTCCGTTGCCAATCAGATGACTACGGCGTATTTCAATGCTGGCGGCAAATGGACGGCTGTTCCTTCCGTTAACTGGCTGGCAGTATCGCCATCGAGTGGTGAAGCAGGCAAAAACGCCATCGTCATCACGACGACCTTGCCCAATCATACGATGCAGGAACGGACAGGTACGGTCGTCATTACATCAGGCGGCAAGAGCGAGACGGTGTCTGTCAGGCAACGAAATGAGTATGCCTTCTTCGATCAGAAAGAATATGTGGTGGATTCTGCCGGTGGAGAGGTGCACATGGGGTTTACCAGTAATATCGAGAAAGGCAAACTCATGATTTCCTATCTCAGGCTTAACTGGTTTGTTATGTCGGATTCCAAAAGCGGTACAAGAGGCGAAGTGTGGAACGGAAAGGTGAAGCCTATTACCATCCTGGCGAACCCCACAGACAAGGAACGCTCAGCCCCCTTCGTTCTGGGATTCTATGATGACAAGAAAAAGTTACTGGGACTGGATACGGCCTGGGTTCACCAGAAGCCGTCCTCTGCGATTGCAGAGATACCCGACACCGTTACGACTCCCTAACGCTTCGACTTGAAGAAATCCTGCATTAATTGCCGGCACTCATCCTCAAGGACTCCGCCAATGACGACAGCTTTGGGGTGCATGGCCTTCGGCGCATAGTCGTGATAGCCGCGCTTCTCATCCGTTGCACCATAGACTATACGGGGAATCTGTGCCCATCCGATGGCTCCGGCACACATCGTGCAGGGTTCTACGGTGACATAGAGCGTACAATCTGTCAGATACTTGCCGCCGAGCGTGTTGGCTGCCGAGGTGATGGCCTGCATCTCTGCATGCGCCGTCACATCACAGAGCGTTTCCGTCAGGTTGTGGGCTCGGGAAATCACACGGTCTTTACAGACTACAACGGCACCGATGGGTATTTCACCAGCTTCGTAGGCTGTCTTGGCCTCGTCAAGAGCCATCCGCATATAGCGTTCGTCTTTATTTTGCTGTTCTTCTGGATTCATGGTGCAAAGATACTTAATTTTTGGCACGGATTTCACGGATTTCACGGATTTTTTTTATCTTTGCAGTCAGATTATGGATTTTAAGGTTGTTCATATCGAGGAGACAGACTCCACGAACCGTTGGCTTCGGGAGATGACACTGAGGAACGGTTCTTCTGTGTCCCACGATAGCATCGACACAGAAGAGCCGTCCATCTGTGTCGTTGCCGATTACCAGACGGCGGGGAAGGGCTGTGGCACCAATAGCTGGGAATCGGAACGGGGCAAGAACCTGACGTTCTCCCTGTTGTTCCATCCGGATGACATACCGGCGAGTGGTCAGTTCCGTATCTCTGAGGCTGTATCGGTAGCCCTCTGTCAGACGTTGGCGTCCTATATATATAATAAGGTGGAAATCAAATGGCCCAACGATATATATGTCGGTGACAAGAAGATTTGTGGCATTCTGATTGAGAATCGTCTGCAAGGCAGTATCATCAAGGATAGCATCGTCGGCATCGGACTCAACGTTAATCAGGCAGTCTTCCTCAGCGATGCGCCTAATCCGGTTTCACTCTTGCTGCTGTTGGGCCATGAGGTTGACCGTGAAGCGTTGTTACAGCGTTTTCTCAAGGCACTGGGCGATGCCTTTGCAATGACGGCAGAAGAACTGTCGGCAGCATACCACCAAAAGCTGTATCGGCAGGATGGCTATTATGACTACCAAGACGCTAGTGGCGTGTTTAAGGCCAAGTTGCTGGATGTGCTTATCGACGGGCGGCTGGTACTGTTGGATGCAGACGGCAAGGCCCGATATTATGCATTTAAGGAAGTTTCTTTTATTATATAATAAGGTATATGGCAAGATTTAACAGAATTCTATTGAAGCTCTCGGGTGAGAGCCTGATGGGTCATCAGGGTTATGGTATCGATCCTGAGCGTTTGAGTGATTATGCCCGCCAGATTAAGGAAGTCAGTGAGATGGGCGTCCAGATCGGCATTGTGATTGGTGGCGGTAACATCTTCCGTGGTCTGAGTGGCAGTCAGAAAGGCTTTGACCGTGTGAAGGGCGACCAGATGGGTATGTGTGCAACGGTCATCAATTCACTGGCTCTGAGTAGTGCCCTTGGTGCAATCGGTGTGAAGAACAAGGTGCTGACGGCTATTCGTATGGAGCCTATCGGTGAGTTCTACACCAAATGGAAGGCCATCGAGGCGATGGAGGCTGGTTATGTGTGTATCTTCTCGGCAGGAACCGGATCGCCCTATTTCACGACAGACACCGGCTCTTCACTGCGTGGTATCGAGATCGAGGCCGACGTGATGCTGAAGGGTACCCGCGTTGACGGTATCTATACTGCCGACCCCGAGAAGGATCCTACTGCAACGAAGTTTGAGAATATCACGTATAAGGAGGTACTGGCACGCGGTCTGAAGGTGATGGACTTGACGGCCATCTGCATGTGTCAGGATAACAACCTGCCTATTTACGTATTCAATATGGATGTTGTAGGAAATCTGAAGAAGGTGATGGACGGTGAGCAGATTGGCACACTCGTTCATAATTAGTCTTGCCTTCGGCGAGTCCACTAGTTGACTTCTTCGAACTCAACGTATTCACCATCGTTGTTGTCGAAGATCTTGCGCTTTTCATCAGAATCCCGATCGTCGATGATGGTAACACCACTGCTCGTAGTTGTTCTACGGGCAGTTTCTTCTTGTGGGGCTTCTTGAGCCTTGCCTTTAGTCTTGAACGATTCAGCTGATTGATTGTTGTTTGTCCTCTGCTGATATTGCTTCTGTTCGCGAGGATTCCTCTGTTGGCTCTTATTGGTGCTGCTCTTGAAATAATCATCGCCAAAAGGATTCTTTTCCTTCTGTTCCTTCATCTTCTGATGGCGGAAATATGTATCTTCAGCAGCCTCTCTCATCTTCTTGACACCTTTATAGGTGAAATAGATAATCACCATGACAAGAATAGCAATGAAGATAAGGGCAAAAACAATAATAGCAATAATCGTCTGCATAAAAACGGGCTTTATGAAGTCTTTTTATTCGTGGCAACAGATAATACAATGTACCAAGCAATGATGGCAGCAAAACCGCTCACCTTCAGGAACAACAGCAGCGGGATACACGAGAGGATAAAAATATACTTTATTTCATTGCCTTTCCAGCCCCAGTGCTTGAACTTGAGGGCAAACATCGGAATCTCGGCAATCAGCAGATAGCAACTCAGGAAGACACCAGCCAGCAGAATATAGCAGATATAAGGGACGGTAGCCAGCCAACTGCCTGCACCGGCAATCAGTGATCCCCAGAAAAGTGCATTTGCAGGGGTGGGAAGTCCGATGAATCCTAAGGCCTGACGCTCGTCGAGATTGAACTTGGCGAGTCGGAGAGCGGAAAAGGCCGCCATGACGAATGCCAGGAACGGGAGCACGAATGCCAGGCGGTTTCCCTGCATGACACCTGTCCAATTCTGTTCCATCAGGAACGAGAACACGATTGTTGAGGGTGCGAGTCCGAAAGTGATGTCGTCGGCGAGTGAATCAAGTTCCTTTCCGATAGGTGAGGATACGTTCAACAGTCTGGCACTCATGCCGTCGAAGAAATCGAAGACTGCGCCGATGATAATGAACACCAGCGCATATTCGTACAGACTATAGATGGCATAATAGGTGGCAATGCAGCCAGAAATGAGGTTGCAGCACGTGATACAGTTGGGGATGTGCTTCTTGATACTCATTTATTTCAACTTTGCTATAACTGTCTGGTCACCAGTTGTGGGCTGTCCCATCGTGACACATGCCTTAGCTGTAAGCGGCAGATAGACATCGACACGCGATCCCAGCTTGATGAATCCCAGATGTTCATCGATATAACACTCTTCACCTTCCTTGGCATAGGTGACGATACGGCGAGCCATCGCACCAGCAATCTGGCGGACTAGGATATCCTCACCATCGGTTGTGGTAATCATGATGTCTGAATGCTCATTCTCCTCACTGGCTTTTGGCAGCCAGGCCTTATGGTAATTGCCGTTCTGATGATGCACGAACTTCACCTTTCCATCGACAGGAAACCAGTTGGCATGAACGTTCAGCGGGCTCATGAAAATCGAGATCATCAGGCGCTTGTCGTGGAAGTATTCGTTTTCTTCTGCTTCTTCTACGACGACAATCTTTCCATCGGCAGGAGCGACAACCAGTTTGTCGGTGTCACCATTATAATATCTGATAGGGCAGCGGTAGAAGTTCAGCGCCATCATCCAGGCGGAGCCAAAGACAATGACAAACAACCAAAAAGGTATCGTGGTGCTGAATGAATACCATAGCAGCGAACCTATGCAGGCAAGCGCCAATGCGCTCAATAGCAGTTCGTTTGTCCCTTCCCTATGAATCCTTATTTTCTTAAGTTTCTTGATTCTTTCTCCCATCAGTAGAATTTGATTGTTTTGTTATTTGCGTGCAAAGGTACATATTTTTCACGTAAGTTACAAACTTTTCACGTTTTTCTTTTGGTATTTCCGAGATTTAGGCGTATCTTTGGAGCTCAAAAACATAAGAAAGAGTATAAAAGATGGAAGATTTCGTACATCTGCATGTACATACATATTATTCAATCCTCGATGGACAGTCGAGTATCAAAAGGCTTGTAGATAAAGCAATTTCCGACGGTATGAAAGGTATGGCCATCACGGATCATGGCGATATGTTTGGTATTAAGGAATTTCACGACATCTGCAATGGCATTAACAAGCAGCGCAAGAAAGACGGCCTCGAACCCTTCAAGCCAATCTTCGGCTGTGAGATGTATGTGGCCCGTCGTGGGGATATGCATCTGAAAGAGACGAAGGAGGATCTGGGCGGCTATCACTTGATTGTTCTGGCGAAAAACGCCAACGGCTATAAGAACTTGATCAAACTGGTCAGTAACTCATGGGTGGATGGTTTTTATAACCGTCCTCGTACTGATAGGGCCGAACTGGAGAAGTATCATGAAGACCTGATTGTCTGTTCTGCCTGTATTGCAGGCGAGGTGCCGGCAAAGATCCTTCGTGGCGATATAGCCGGGGCACGTGAATCCATCGAGTGGCATCAGCGGCTCTGGGGCGACGACTATTATCTGGAGCTTCAGCGCCATGAGGTGACAGATCCTAACCAACGTGCCAATCGCGAGACCTTCCCGCTTCAGCAGCAGGCCAATAAGGTTCTGATCGAACTGGCTCGGGAATATGGTATCAAACTGGTCTGTACGAACGATGCCCACTTTGTGGATAAGGAAAATGCTGAGGCCCACGACCATCTTCTCTGTCTCTCTACCGGCAAGGATCTCGATGACCCGACGCGAATGCTCTACTCCAAGCAGGAGTGGTTTAAGACACGTCAGGAGATGAACGACATCTTCAGCGATGTGCCGGAAGCAATGGCTAACACGCTGGAGATACTGGATAAGGTAGAGACCTACAGTCTTGATAATGACCCGATTATGCCGTTCTTCCCCATCCCTGAAAGTTTCGGAACTGAAGAAGAATGGCGGAAGAAGTTTACGGAGCAGCAACTTTACGACGAGTTTACCTCTGATGAGAATGGCGAGAACCAACTGCCTCCCGAAGAAGGCGAGAAGAAAATCAAGAAGCTGGGTGGCTACGATAAGATCTACCGAATCAAGTTTGAAGCTGACTATTTGGCAGAACTGGCCTATGCCGGTGCCAAGCGGCGCTATGGCGACCCGATTCCAGATGATGTGGTTGAACGTGTAAAGTTCGAACTGCACATCATGAAGACGATGGGTTTCCCGGGTTACTTCCTCATCGTGCAGGACTTTATCAATTCAGCTCGCGATGAGCTCGGGGTAATGGTGGGACCAGGACGTGGTTCTGCTGCTGGTAGTGTGGTGGCTTACTGTCTGGGTATCACGAAAATAGACCCGTTGAAATACGACTTGCTGTTTGAGCGTTTCCTGAACCCGGACCGTATCTCGCTGCCTGATATCGATACCGACTTTGATGACGACGGACGCGGAAAGGTGCTGAAATGGGTGATGGATAAGTATGGTCATGAGAACTGTGCCCACATCATCACCTACGCCACGATGGCCACTAAGAACTCTATTAAGGATGTGGCCCGTGTGGAGAAAGTGCCGCTCGGCATCACCAATGCCTTATGTAAGGCTATTCCTGATCGTCTGCCAGAAGGCATGAAGATGAATCTGCCCAATGCCATCAAGTGTACACGAGAATTACAAGAGGCGGAGTCCTCTTCCAATCAGGCACTCGCCAACACCATCAAGTATGCAAAGATGCTGGAGGGAACAGTGAGAGGAACGGGTATCCATGCCTGTGGCTTTATCATCTGCCGTGACCCGATATCTGACCATGTACCTGTCTCTACGGCAGATGACCCTGACTTCAAGGGCACCAAGACCAACTGTACGCAATACGACGGTCATGTCATCGAATCGACGGGACTTATCAAGATGGACTTCCTGGGACTGAAGACGTTGTCGGAGTTGAAGGAGGCTTGTGCGAACATCAAGCGTACAAGGGGCGTAGAGGTCGATCTCGACACTATCCCCATCGACGATCCCAAGACATACGAACTCTATCAGCAGGGCCGTACCATCGGTACCTTCCAGTTTGAGTCAAACGGTATGCAGAAATACCTGAGAGAACTGCATCCTACCGTCTTTGAGGACCTTATCGCCATGAATGCCCTCTATCGTCCGGGACCTATGGACTATATCCCTTCGTTCATTGCCCGAAAGAACGGTCGTGAAGAGATTAAATACGATATCCCCTGCATGGAGAAATACCTGAAAGATACATATGGTATCACCGTGTATCAGGAGCAGGTGATGTTGCTCTCCCGACAATTGGCTGATTTCACCCGAGGTGAGAGTGATGCCCTGCGTAAGGCGATGGGTAAGAAGAAAAAGGATATCGTCGACGCGATGAAGCCGAAATTCATTGAGGGCGGCAAGAAAAACGGCCACAACCCTGAGATTCTGGAGAAGATCTGGGCTGACTGGGAGAAATTCGCCTCTTATGCCTTCAACAAGTCGCATGCCGCCTGCTATTCTTGGGTAGCTTACCAGACGGCTTACCTCAAGGCCAACTATCCCGCTGAGTTCATGGCTGCCATCATGAGCCGTCGTCGGGACCAAATAACTGAAATCACTAAACTGATGGATGAGTGTAAGGCGATGGGTATCGCCACTTTAGGTCCGGATGTCAACGAGAGTTACGAGAAATTTGGTGTGAATCATCATGGGGAGATTCGCTTCGGCCTCGGTGCCATCAAGGGCATGGGTGACTCTGCCGCATTGGCCATCATTGAGGAACGCGAGAAGAACGGTCCCTTCAAGGATATTTACGACTTTGCCCAGCGTATCAGCTTCTCGTCAGTCAACCGTAAGGCCTTCGAAAGTTTGGCATTGAGCGGTGGCTTCGACAGTTTCGGCATTCGCCGCGAAGACTACTTCGCCACCAATGCCAAGGGCGAGGTGTTCCTCGATACTATCGTTCGCTACGGACAGTTGTATCAGCAGGAGAAGGCACAGATGCAGAACTCCCTCTTTGGCATGTTTGGTGACGGGGTGGAGATTGCCCTGCCGCCAGTACCCAAGAACGATATCCGTTGGAGCGATATCGAGCGTCTGAACAAAGAACGCGACCTTGTAGGCATCTACCTCTCAGCCCATCCGCTTGATGAGTATAAGATCATCCTCGACAACCTCTGTAATGCCAAATGTGCCGATTTGTCAGATATGTCGAATCTGAATGGCAGGGAGGATATTCTGTTGGGTGGCATTGTGACAGCCATCCGTACCCGTTTCGATAAGCGCGGCAACCCTTGTGGCTTTGTCACCCTTGAGGATTTCGACGGTTCTGGCGAACTGGCGCTGTTCGGTGAAGACTGGGGCCATTGGAGCGGTATGTTTGCCGAGGGTGCATCGGTGTATATCACAGCCAAATTGCAACAGCGTTTTCAGAACAGCAATCAATTGGAACTGAAGGTGCAGAATATAGAATATCTGCAGGGTGTAAAGGAAAAGGCACTCGACCGCATCACCATCTCATTGGTCACCGATATGCTCGACGATCAGATTGTGGCTGACCTCAATGAACTGATCACCAGCCATCCTGGAAAGACCAAACTGTTCTTCCAGCTGCGCGATTCGCAGGGCAAGAACCACGTGCTGCTTCATAGCAGGAGTTGTGGTGTCGATGTGCGTCATTCGCTGATCGACTATATCGATAAACACGAGATGCTCGATTATCAGATCAATTAATGGCATACTATTTGCAGATGAATTATCATCATAGTATTCACTAAATAAATTAAGGTAACAATGGAAGTAACAATCACAAGTGAGAATTTTGCGAGTTTGAAGGCATCAGGCCAGCCACTGGTAGTTGATTTCTGGGCTACATGGTGTGGACCCTGCCGTATGGTGTCTCCCATTATTTCAGAATTGGCTGAAGAGTACGATGGTCGCATCACCGTTGGAAAGTGCGATGTTGAGGAGTGTGAGGATTTGGCAGCAGAGTTTGGTATTCGTAACATCCCGACCATCTTGTTCTTCAAGAATGGTGAGGTGGTTAACAAACTGATTGGCGCACAGCCGAAGGCCAAGTTCGACGAGATGTTCAAAACCCTGCTGTAAGATGGCGAGCATTGACGAGGAAATCCGTCTGGATGAAGAGGAGAACAGACGGGAACTAGCATTCATTCGTAACCAGTTGCCATCGACGATCAAGAAGTTCTATAGCGACAAGGATATCCTTTATATGATGGATCTGATTGTCGACTATTATTACACCAGTGGCATCTTGGAAAGCGAAGACGATGTCGACGTCGACCTGGAGGTAATTGCAGATTTCGTCTGTAAGCGTGCCAAGGAAGAAGGCTTCAGCTCCTCGTTCAATCCTGAGGAAGTGTTCTTCATCGTCCAGGCCGACTGGGATTTCCAGGAACAGAATCTATAAGATGAAGAGGTGAGTCGTTGATGACCCACCTCTTTTCTGTTGTATCCTATAGCTGAACGGTTCGGCTTCCGTCAGCATTCTCACGGATGCTTACTTTTACGGCATCTTCGGGCAGTACCTCCTCGATGAGTTCCGGCCACTCGATGAAACAAAGGGCACCGCTGTAGAAATAGTCCTCGTAGCCCATATCGTAGACCTCTTCCAGCTTCTTGATACGGTAGAAGTCGAAGTGATAGATGACGCCTTCGCGGCTGCTGTACTCGTTGATAATGGCAAAAGTGGGGGAGGTGATGACGTCCTCTACGCCAAGTTCCTCGCAGATGGCCTTCACGAATGTGGTTTTGCCGGCTCCCATGCTGCCATAGAACGCAAACACCTTGTGGTCGCCGATGGCATCAATAAACGTCCGGGCGGCCTCACGGATGTTTTCCAAATTGTTGATGATTATTTCCATAATGCTTGTCTATCTTTTCTTTCTTGTTAATGTGATGAGTGGGATGATCATCTCTTCCATCGAGATACCGCCGTGCTGGAAGGTGTCGCGATAGTAGGAGACGTAATAATTATAGTTGTTCGGATAGGCGAAGAACGAGTCGCCGGTGGCGAAGACATAGCTCGTAGAGAGGTTGGGTGCCGGCAACTGGGCTTTCTGTGGATCCTTGACCACGAAAAGGCTCTTGTCATCGTAGGCCAGATTCTTGCCGAGTTTGTATCTCAGGTTGGTATTCGTATTTCTGTCGCCGATGATCTTGATGGGCTGTGTACAGCGGATACTGCCATGGTCGGTAGTTACGATGACGGTGCTGTCGGTGGTAGCGATGAGCTTGAAGAATTCCGAAATCACCGAATGGCGGAACCATGACAGCGTGATGCTGCGATAGGCACTCTCGTTGTTGGCCAGTTCTCTCACCATCTTCGACTCTGTACGGGCATGACTGAGCATATCGATGAAATTGAACACCACCACGTTCAGATCGTTTTTCTCCATCTGGCTGAATTGTTGCAGCACCTTGTCGCCGTCGGCAGAACTGTTCACCTTGTAGTATGCGAAGGTGTCTTTACGGCGATAGCGCTCTAGCTGGGTCTGTATCAATGGCTTCTCGTTCAGATTCTTTCCTTCTTCCTCGTCCTCGTCTACCCACAGGTCGGGGAACATTTTGGCTATCTTGTTGGGCATCAGTCCGCTGAAGATGGCATTCCGGGCATATTGAGTAGCTGTCGGCAGAATGCTCGAATAGAGTTCTTCGTCGATATCGAACTGCTCGCTGAGTTCGTGGGCCAGGATGCGCCATTGGTCGTAACGGAAATTGTCGAGCACGATGAGGAACACCTTCCGATGCTCATTCAACGGCGGAAACACTTTGGTCTTGAATACTTCCGGTGATAGGATAGGGCGGCTTGCATCTTTGTCGTTCTTGGGATTGCTGATGTCCTCAATCCAGTCGAGATAGTGTTTCTTGATAAACTTGCCGAAGCCGTTGTTGGCATCTTCCTTCTGCATCTGAAGCATCTCCTTCATGCTGCTGTCGGTAGCACTCAGCTCCAGTTCCCAGTGTACAAGACGCTTGTAGATATCAGACCAGTCCTCCCACGACTGACAGTCCATAATCTGCATGGCTATCTGCTGGAAGTTCTGCTGGTACTGGCTTTGCGTCACCTCGGTCTCAATCTCCTTGCGGTGGATGTTCTTCTTTAGGGCCAACAGAATCTGGTTGGGATTGACGGGTTTGATCAGGTAATCGGCAATTTTCTGGCCAATGGCTTGCTCCATGATATTCTCCTCCTCGCTCTTGGTCACCATGATCACAGGGAGAGAAGGCTGTAGTTCCTTTAGTTTCTGCAGTGTCTCCAGTCCGCTCAGACCCGGCATCTGCTCGTCGAGCAATACCAGGTCGAAGTTATTCTCTTTGACTTGATCGATGGCGTCAGTGCCGTTGGTGACGGTAATCACCTCGTAGCCTTTCTTCTCCAGGAACATCAGGTGAGCTCTCAACTGCTCCACCTCGTCGTCAACCCACAACAATAGTCCATTGGTCATATTCTGATTATTACATTATTTAATTGTTACATTTTTACATTCTTACCAGAAGTCGTCCCCGAAGTCAAAGTCCTGAACTGCTGGCTGTCGTGACTGGTTAGGCAGCAGTTCGTCATCGTCTTCCTCCTCTTCGGATTGCTGTTCTTCCTCAGTACCGATGTCTTCCACATCTGGCAGGTCAATATGTTCAGGCTCTGTCAGCAACTTTTCCTGGCTGATCTTCATCGGTATGAAGGTATCTTCGTAGAACTGCATGTACTCATCGTAACTGAAGCGTGTACCGATAAGTGCCAGGTTGTTCTCACTGATAATCAGATGGTGGCAGGGCTTCAGGAATGCAGCCATCGCCTTGTCGGCAAACAGCTGCCGCGCATATTGCAGGGCCTCGTCGTAGTTCAGGAAACCGCTGATACGCATCCGATGCAGCCCGTTGTCCTCATCGAGCACGATGTCGAAGTTACGCACCAGGAAATTCGTGAAGTTATAACGGGCCATCTCAAACAGCAGTTGATTCTCATTGATGGAGTCGGGCTCGTAGGCAAGGATGAACATGAAGTTCTCGTTGCGCTCAGCACTGAGTTCTATAACTGCGGTAGAGTCGGAACCAAGTGTGATGTCTCGGTGCGACCAGATGTCACCGATGTCGAACTTGCCGCCGTGCAGCCGACGGCCATCCTGCACACCTTTCACAATCATGCCCGCCAACTCGCTGACCTCGCTGTTGGGGTATTTCTCAACGACTGTCTTGAGGCGCTCGATACAGCCATCGCCGTCGCCTTCGTTCAGCATACTGAGACCCTCGATAAACAGAAATTTCGCGCGGTTCTCACCCAAGGGGAAACGATCAGCCGAGACGCGGGCGTTTCCTTTCACGATGTCGTATCGGTCGGTCTTAAAGGCTTCGTAGGCAGCAGCATACAATGAATCCTCGATATGCTCGCCAAAGCGTGCATTCTCCTTATAGAAAGGATCTGCCAGCAGCGTGGTCCATTCGCTCTCGGGGAAATCACGCTTCATCCTGTTCAGGCAGGCATTGGCCTTGTCCATCCGGTCTTGTCGGGCATAGAGCAGGTACAGGTGATACAAGGCTTCGTCCAGATATTCGTAGTCAGTATAGTTGCCTGTCAGCCTGACGAGATGTTTCTCCGATAGTGTCAGGTTGTCGAGTTTGTCTTTGAAGATGACGCCGGCATGGAACAGTCCGTCTTTAATGATATCGTGGCATACGGCTTTCTGCTCATCAGTAAACGGAATCTGCGCCAGATAGTATTCTCGTTCATGGGGATCGGCGCTTAAAGAGTCCTGTGGTGTATCCTCTTTTGGTGTTGCAATATCGATGCTGTCATTTGCCTCCTGATTCTCAGTACCTTCGGGGGTTTCTTCCTCTTGTTGCTCGCTCATGGCTACAACCGTTTGGTTGATGCGCTGCCAGTTATCCTTATTTTCGCGTTTGCCCCATTGGCGCTGGAAGGCTATCTTTCCTTGATTCACGGCCATGGGGTTGTAGAAATACCATTCTCCGTTGCCCCGCTGGGTGATGGTCGGTGCAGCCTGATTGCCTGGGGACAGCTGATTGCCCGTACGTTGTTGCTCCTGCTCCATCTGTTCAGCCTCTGCCAACAGTCGTGCGTCGCGTTCCTCTTTCTCTTTCTTCTTCAGGGCATCGATTACACGGTCGATAGCCTTCAATCGCTCTTCCTCAGGCATCGTAGATAGTTCGAGCAGCGAGTCCTGCAGGTGGATGGCGTCGGTAAAAGGCACCAATTCGTCGAGCACCTTCGAACGGTAGGCCAGTTCGTCGTAGTCCTTGCGGTCCTTGTCCAGCAGTCCGATGGCCTCGCCGTAGCAGCGCTGGGCATCGTTGAATTTCTCCATCTGCCAATAGATATTTCCCAAAGTCAGCAGCAGTACCCCCTTCTCGATGCCATTTCTCACCGACTTCTGATTACCCTTCTCATAGGCGGCGATGGCCTGTGCTGTGTCTTTCTGCAACATATAGATGTTACCGATGGCATAGTACACCTGATCCAGGTATTCGGCATTATTGTCGTTGACAGCCATGCGTTTCAGCTTGCTGATCATCTGCTTGCCGTTGCGATCAGCCATCACCTCCGTCTGAGCAATGCGGGCATTAAACTCCAGTTCGTAGGGCGGGTTACATGCTACCACCTTCCTATAAGCCTTGTAGGCTTCATCCTTGTTGCCGAGTTGGTTCTGTATCTGGCCCATCAGAAACCACTCCCTGGCTCTTTGCACCTTTCGGCGCTCGTGGCTGATGGCCTTGCGCAGATAGGGTATGGCCTTCTGATAGTCACCAGAGTGGATATAATAGTTTGCGTAAGTATAGTCCCAGTCTTTCACGGCGCGGAAGTCCATTGAGTCGCGGCTCATGTTCCTGATCACATCCTCGGCATCATACATCCACCCTAGTTCGGTATAGCTCTTGGCGAGCCAAGCCTTGGCCAGTCCGCTCTGCATGGGTTGGGTGTGATACAGTCGGCTCATGTAAGTAAAGGTGGCAGCGGCCTCGTCGAAAGCCCCTTTCTGGAACTGCGACTTGCCGAGCAGCATCCAGGCGCGCCAGAGAAACGGGTTGTACTCCCTGCGTCCCAACCATTCGCGGTCCTTGGCAGTCTTGCGCTTGCTGCTGTTCCATTCGGGCTTGGCCTTGATACTGTGGCGACGGATCGCTTTCTCGCTCTTCTCGATGGCACGGTCATACTGGCCCTTGCCGATTTCGCGGCTCTGCTTGTTACCCACCATGTAGAGGGGGATTATCTCGGTATAGTTGTCCTTATTGCCCTTCTCTTTTTCCAGATTGCCGTCGATGAAAGCCTGATTACCATTAAAATAGGTATTATAGCGCGCATTGAACGAGTGCCACCAGCGAGTGCTGGCTGTATTCTTCTTGGTCGAACAGCCTGAGAGCACGAGCGAGAAGAGCACAATCAGCAATGTCGCCATCTGGCGATCCTTTTTTTTCTTCTTCTTGGCCTCCTCCATCAGACAGTGTATCTTGCAGTCGCCATGTTCTGCCTCGGTACAGGTCGAACAATCGTGACCCTCGACAATGGTATCCTCACCCTTGTCGAAATAGTTAGCCACCAAGGCAACCAGCCCTAGTGCCACGATCATTCCTATGCACACGATGACGAATGTCATTCCACTTTGAAGCCTGCTTGTCTCAGGTGGTCCCAATAGTGCGGATACGACTTGGTCACCACCTGAGGGTTGTTGATTACCAATCCGTTGTGTTTCATTGCATAAGGCGCGAAGGCCAGTGCCATACGGTGATCCTCATAAGTGTCGATGCCCTGTTCCAGCGAAGGTTCGCACCGCTCGCCGTCCCATAATAGTTCGCTGCCGTCGATATCCTTTACCACATAGCCCAGCTTCCTCATCTCGGTCTTCAGCGCCTCGATTCGGTCGGTCTCTTTGATTTTCAGCGTTGAGAGTCCAGTGAAGTGGAAGGGGATATTCATGGCAGCACATGCAACCACGAACGTCTGCGCCAGATCGGGACAGTTCACGAAGTCGTATTCCAGCTTCGGCACGCAGTGGCCGTTTTTCTTCAGCGTGATGGTCTGTGGGATGCCTGCCTTCTTCGACTGCAGTTTGGTCTTTACCCCTAGCAGACTAAAGATGTAACGGGTGATGGAGTCGCCCTGTTTCGAGCCGTCCATCAGTCCTGTTAGTCTGATTTCCGATTCAGGATCGTCGTTCAGCGCCAGTATCTCATACCAGTAACTGGCACCGCTCCAGTCGTTTTCGATGAAGTAGTCGCGGCTCTTGTAAGGCTTCGGACTCACGGTGATGGTATCTGCCGATGTCCATTCTGCCTCGGCACCAAACTCTCCCATCATCCACAGTGTCAGGTCGATGTATGGCCGTGAGATGATGTGGTCGAGCAGTCTCAGGGTAAGACCATCCTTCAGCATCGGACCTATCATCAGTAGTGCTGATATGTACTGCGAACTCACGTTTCCATGAATTTCCAGCAGTCCGCCCTTCAGCGTGCTGCCGGTGATGCGGATCGGGGGATAGCCCTCTTCACCTATATATTCTATATTAGCCCCCAGCATTCTGAGCGCATCCACCAAAATACCTATCGGACGATGCTTCATCCGTTCCGTACCTGTCAGGATATGCGTGCCTGGGGTAACGCTGAGGTAGGCCGTCATGAAGCGCATGGCCGTTCCTGCTGCCTTGATATTGATTTCCTCTGGCATCGTGCGCAGTGCATCGATGATTACCGATGTGTCATCGCAGTCGCTCAGGTTCTCGGGCAGCGTACTGCCGCCACTGAGCGCGTGGATAATTAGTGCACGGTTTGATATGCTTTTCGATGCAGGTAGGTCGACAGTCATGTCGAGCCGCCCTGGAGCCGTAAGTCTATATTGTTTCATTGATTTCTGTCGTATATACGGTGCAAAATTAAGCATAATATTTCGGATTAGCAAAAAAGTTGCGGAAAAATTTGGCTATTTCACAAAAACTATGTACCTTTGCACCCGCATTCGACAAACAAGGGTCGGTGCTAAGCTTAAATGATCGGGATTTAGCGCAGTTGGTAGCGCACACGTCTGGGGGGCGCGAGGTCGCTGGTTCGAGTCCAGTAATCCCGACATAAAGAGAAAGGCTGAGAATCATAAGATTCTTGGCCTTTTTTATTTTTATAGGCTTTCTTGAAGTAACTCTGGGTGACGTGGTGGGTGACTTTCAAAGTCAACCGAGAAGTCAACCAAGATTTATGGAAGCTACAATTTCAGTAATTTGTAACAAGTTCAAAGTTTTGAAGAATGGCGAATCTCCAATAATGGTGAGAGTAGCCAAGGACGGAAAACGTTCTATGAAGAGTTTAGGTGTCGTCAAAACCAAGGGTTCTATGCTATTGGTCACTAGTGTCCACTAAAAATGGACGGGGTTAAAAATTAAATAAATTAGGTTCACCTGAACCGCTTCGTTCTTTGTCATTTTTGAATATAGTTTTGTCGAAGAGATCTCTGAGATGCGTTGTGTCA
>Ga0247611_10004293_pt1 | contig 19913 bp, 22 predicted proteins | sample 177DNAGHGhighgp2_FD_192422 | JGI IMG/M metagenome (GOLD analysis project Ga0247611, IMG submission 192422) | Sheep rumen microbial communities from Palmerston North, Manawatu-Wanganui, New Zealand - 1770 DNA GHGhigh gp2 | ecosystem: Host-associated > Mammals > Digestive system > Stomach > Rumen...
AATGGAAGAAAGAGGAATACACCGAATATACGATTGTGGGTCATTGGTATATATATGGAAAAATGAGGATAGAAATTAATCTATCCTCATTTGTTATTTCAAATTATTTTTTATATATTTGCAAGAAATATCATATATATGGCAGTAAAAATATTTCTATTAATGATTCTTTTGCATGTAATTGATGATTTTCATCTGCAAGGAATCTTGGCTAGCATGAAGCAAAAAGAATGGTGGAAAAAACAAGAAGGATATAAAGACCTATATAAAGATGATTATATAACTGCGCTAATGATTCACAGTATAAGCTGGTCTATATTTATATCAATTCCACTTTGGTTTTTTCCTATTCAGCCTTATCTGATTAGCATTGCCATAATAATTAATGCCATTATACACTACTATGTAGATGATTTGAAATGTAATAAACTGAAAATTAGTCTAAGTACAGACCAATGCATACATTTCTGGCAAATATTCTTTACTTGGCTAATATTAGGATTTCTACAATAGCTTTTTTTTTCGATTAATCCATTGCTCTATTAAGGCTACCTTTTCTATGAAGAGGACGAGTATCTGCTGCGTCTAATGCTCTTTGGTATTTATTGTCTTCAGCCTTTTTGAATCTATCTTCTCTTTTATGAATCTTATCTAAATCACGTGCGTATTTATATGCTCTAGTATCTCTTGGATTCCAAAAAGATTCTGGAGTTGGGTAATGCTCGGAAAATTTTTTGTTCCAAACATAACTGTTATATGGCGCTTTAATTTTGCTTGAGTCATTATTTGGGTTATCACGCCAGTCAGTTGGAAAAGCATCCATTCTATAAGTCTCACCGTTACCCTCAGAACCTAATGGTGGGAAATGACCATTGTTAAAAAATTCAGCAGTACCAAAATCATTATCCATATCTTCTTTCTTGCGGTTTTCTCTATTAAAGCCATCATCACCGTCAATTTCATTCAGTATTCTATTTACTGACTCTTTCACAATCCTATGCAAATCTGATTCTGTTAATCTTATAAGTTTCTTATTCATACCATCACTTAATTTTATTTCTTATTTCCAGTATCAGTTAATACCTTATCACTCTCTAGGAACACTTTCTTGAAGAATTCATAAAGTGAACTAGTAGGGTGGTCAGCGTATTTCTTTAAACCTTCAATTGCAGTTTCTCTAATCTTACCGATGATTGGCTCATGTTGGATAACCTCTTGAGCGTGCATTGCGATTTCTTCCTCAGAATCGCCTTGACCCATCATCTGCTGTTGCTGTGGTTGAACCATACTTGGGTCTGGCTGTTGTTCTGCGCCCATTTCTGGAGACATTTCAGCACCCATGCCATCATCCATCATACCATCTTCACCATTGAATATATAGTCTTCTGTAAGCTGTGCTTTCAAACTCTTTAGTTCCTCTAAAACATTTTTAAAATTCTTTTCCATAATTAATAAACGTTTATTTGTATATAAATATCATTATAAACGAAAAAAAAATGCAGCAAAATGCTACATTTTATAATCATTGTAGGTCAACTTCTATATTATTACCAAAAAAGTGGAGGGAATTAATCTCTCCACTTTTTTATTGTTTTCTCCATTCATACCTTAACAATCCGCAATCATATATTCTATAAAAACCAAGATACTCTGTCATTTGTTTCTCAGTCCATTCCAATGGTACACCATATTTCTTATTTAATTTTGCTTTTCTGTATCCGAATTTATGCTCCCTTTTCTGACCGTTTACATATCTATAATCTGGTGCTAATTCCTCTGCCAATTCAAATCCTAGTTCTGTATATACATTATGCTCTTTTGAAAGTGTCCAACGTCTATCAGCGAATGATTTTACATATATTGGATTATACACTGTCAGAAAGGCTTTAAATAGCTTTCCAGCCACTCCTATACATCTTATACCATTATCAGTTGCAAATCTTGTCAAATTCCAATAGTCTTTACTTTCTTGAGTAAAAAGCATCACACCAACTAATTTGCTCTCATAAAAGCACCCAAATGCAACAGATGAATCCACAGAACCTTGAATGTGGTTTTTATCTAAAAAATCATATGCAAGGTGTTTATCTATTTCTTTTACTTCGCATTTTCTTGCGTATATTTTCTCTCCATCGTTAAATCCTAATATGTGTTTTATTTTTCTTAAAACAATTTCTTGTCTTTCAATCCACTCGTCTTCAAATATCTGGATTAATCTTATACCTTTCTCATTACATTTAATAAGTTTGTTTAAATGATAATTCTTATCCTTATTAAATTCTTCTGAATGCCATCTAAGACCGTTATATTCAATTGCAACCTTTAATTTGGGAATGTATATATCTAATTCTTTACCTTCCAAAACTTCTCTATCTCTTTTTATTACATTTTCACAACCAACTAAACTACATACATAATCATATATATCAGATTCTGCCTTAGATTCTATACAAGCACATTTAGGACATCCTTTTCCTTGTAAGTGGTCATGTGGTAATTGTTCAAATTCACCATGCTTATGGCATAATATATGTATTTTAGTGTTGCTATTAATATAATTCACTTTTGAATAGTTATACTTATCACCATGAACTAATCTAGATTTATTAATAAAATCATTATTTGTGAGTTTATTACTGCCGCCACATTTAGGACACCCATGAAAGTTCAAATGCTTTTTAGGAGTTTGCCAAAACTCACCATGTATAGGGCATATAATGCAAACTTTTATTTTATTATTTTTATATTCAACTTTTGAATAGTCATACTTGTCACCATGAATTTTTTTAGCTTCTTCTACGAAATCTTGTAAGCATAATTTATGATTTCTACTACATTTTGGACATCCTTGACCTTGAATATGTGCTAATGGTCTTTGCTCAAACTCTCCATGTATAGGACATATGATTACGACTTTATCTTGGCATAAATTATAATCTGCTTTTGAGTAATCATATTTATTACCGTGAACTTTTTTAGCTTCTTCAATAAACTGCTCAGTTGACTTTTTGTATTTATTAGATAAGATTTCATATCTACACTTGGAACATCCTTGTCCATTTAAATGATTATAAGGTTTTTGCCAAAATTCACCGTGTTCTTTGCAGATTATACAAACTTTTTCTTTTGGATTTATGTAAATAGTTTTGGAATAATCATACTTATCACCATGTACTTTTTTAGCTTTTTCTATAAATTGTTCTGTATTCATTTATATCTTTATTTTTTATGGAAAAAATTATTTTTTTATCCCCACACAGCAAAGATATAAATAAATATATTAAAAAACAAAAAAATTAGAGGGAATTTTTTGTATCCCTCTAATTTTTAAAGATTTATGAACTTTTTTTTCTTATTAGATGTCGTCAAAACTGACACCCTCTGGCGTGAGAATAAAGTCGATGCTGATGTACTCAAGTGCATTATATGGCTTAAAGTAAATCTTAACTGGAAGCTCTCTTCTCTCTCTTGACTCGATAGTGTCATTAACCTCAATTCTGTAATCAGAGATACCTCTGTTGCTTCTGATACTATCCATGATTGGAGTTACAGTAGAAATGAATGACTGCTTTGTTGTTGCATCGTTTGGCTCGAAGATAAGACCGATACAAGAGATTGCGATAAGCTTTCTCATTCTCAATAACAATCTACGAACTGCGATACGGTTAAGCTGAGACTCATTAATCTGCAAGTTTTTCTGACCCCAGATTTTAGGACCATCTTGCGCAAACGTCTTAACTGGGTTAATTCTTCCATCATACAAAACATCCTCATCAGCTAACTTTGTAATGAAGTGTGCTCTTACGCAGTCAACATTACCACGCTCAATACCTGCTGGCGCAAACCAAGGATAAGCTTGATTATCTGTTTGTGCGAAGTTACGTACAACATCTTTAGTTGCTGGCAAGTAGATGTACTGGTTGTTATCAACGTCCAAGTACTTAACCCAAGGATAATATGTACAAGAGTAATTAGAATCAATTTCTGTATCTTCCAAATTGTAAACTGCATCGTCTGGGGTGTACATTTCATCAACGTAATCACCAGCACCGCTTGGCTTATCTGGAGTTGTTATTACGTAGATTGAGTCTGCTCTCTCTTCCTCAATCATTTCGATTGCCTCTTGTACAAGAAGTTTCTGATTTACGTAGTCAATACCTGGAGTTGCAAATACGTTGATGTCTGTTGCCTCTGGATTAGCGAACTGACGGATACCGCTTAAATAAGCATACCAGTCAGATGTAATACCATTCTGATTCAACTGTAAAAGCTCTGGATTCATTATCTTATTGAATGAATAACCTTCACCACTACCTTGGTCAATGTAACCTCTGTACTGAGACATCTTGAAGGTATCTGTATTTGTTCTCTGGTCTCTGTAAACATCCCATCCGTCAAATGCTCCATAGAAGAATACTGTGAACTTACGAAGGTTTACATACTCATATATTGAGCCATACATTTCAGTCTCTTTACCAATCACTGGTGGTTGGTCAAGAACTTGTGTTCTAGAATTTGTTGACACACAATCAAATTTATATCCTGGTTCACCATCAACTGTTACAGTGAACATCTTATCTCCAACTCTACCATCCTCGTCAAGTCTTGAGTCTAGGTGGAAGCCATGTGACAAGAAACTTGGGTCATTGATATAAGCCTTTGTACCTTTAAATGTGAAGTTGTCGATGTCAACTCCAACCCATGAAGAAAGACCGAAGTACTGCTTTCTGTTCTTGATGTCTTCATCGAAGAATCTATTATACTTGATTGTTGGGAATGTAACATCAGTCTTAGCACCACCGCTAATTGGTAGACCATTGTACATTGGGATTGGATAACCCAAGAAACCTGCAGGAACTGATGTTCTAGCTGCTGTAGTCTCATTTACCTCAACTGTGATGTACTTAGATTTAGACTCATAAACACCATCAAATGAACCAATCTTGTATGCAATGTAGTTAGCATCACCTGGAACCATTGTACATCTTCCGAACTTCTCAAGTGGAATAATTGACTCATCAAGGTCATCAACTCTACGTACTACAACATCGAATACGCCCTCATCAGGTCTGATGTTCTCAATAGATACCTTAACCTCGTAGTTAGCGTTATCGCCATCAGAAATTGTGTGGAATCTGAACAACTTAGTCATTTCGATGTGGTCAAAGTCACCCTTCAAGTTAGATACAATCCAAGGGGTTGAAGCATATCTGTAAGCTGACTTATAATCGTTCATGTCAAGCTGAACATAAGCAACGTCAGACTTGTCGTTATTCATCTTATAGTATAGACCATCTGCATTGTTCAATACAAGCATTGAAGCATCTTGTTCATTACCACCGTATCCACCATCAAGTAGGTTTCCGTAATAGTTGATGTATTCGAAATCTGTAGACTCTGCTCTTCTGCCATCTAACACCTTATCAACACTTTCTTTACTATATGCTGAATAGTAGTAATGTCTCTTACCATCTTGAGTTGTATACTGTCTTACAGTGTAAATCTGACCGACTTTCATTGGGAACTCAGCAACTGTAGTTGCAGACCATTGTGTTGCTCTTTCACTGCTTGGGTCAATGCTTGATGGTAACTTAACTAGGTTACTTCCGTAAGTGCTGCTAGGTAACTCAGCAGACTCAGTAATTGTGTAAGGCCTACCAAGCTCATAGTTGTAGATTACGCATCTGATTCCCTCATCAATAGCATTCTTGCTAGCAAGGTATCTACGACCAACATACTTTCTGTTCAATGAACTCTGCTGTTTCTCAACAATTGCATAAACTGGCTCATGGTGGTCAAAATCAGCAGTATTATATGCCTCATACTCTTCAAGCTTATTGGTAATCTGATTAACCTCATAGTTAGCAATTGCTTGCTCAAGAGCCACGTCATACAATGACTCAACGAAGATAGGAGCTTCGCCATCATATGCCTTTGTACCAAGAACATTTAAGATATACTCCTTATCGTAAGGATTCAATGAAACTGGATACTCGAAATATCCTTCCTTGAATGCCTCTTCTCTTTCTGTCTTAGTACCTTTCCAACCTTTCTGTATAATTGTTTCAACCTCACCGCTTGTTGCATGAGCACCAGTTACACCAACAAGCTTGAATCTTCCTCTGTTAGTCTGAGAAACAGTCCAAGAACCTTCCTCGCTATCCATTCCGTAGCCATTACACTCATCACCAGTGCTGTAAAGTGGAATATAAGGTTTAATCTGTAATGAGTTCATCCAATATCCCTTCTTCTCGCAAGCATCTGTAGATGAGGTTCCTGTTTTAATTTTTTCACCAACATCATATCTCAATGTATCGTATTTCGTTGTTTCACAAGTACAACCACTAGTAGTACCAGTATCATATGGGTGATAACTACCTCTTGAACGGATAACTGCCACTACTTGCTTATTTCCAGTGGTAGTTCCACTTACGCCATCTGAAGCAGTTACAAGCCATGCTGGACCTGCATTGAATCCACTCAAACCAAGAACACGAACAACCTTAAGCTGCTCTGACTCGCTCAAGTAAGACTTTGCGATATAAGGTAACTCATATTTAGGATATTGACTTCCCTTAAATTTTTCTGTACTTGTTCCTCCAAACATTTCAGTAAACTCACGCCAATTTGAAATGTCCATTGCCTGGAATGCTGGACCCCTCTGAGTCTCACCAACAAGACCAAGAGTTGTTATACCAAGGCTACGAACAGCATATTCGATGGATATTTCTCTGCTATAGATTCCAGGAGAAACATGTATTCCTCTTGCATTGTCTGCCATAATTATTTATTGTTTTATAATGATTATTTACTCTTTATTTTTATATAAATATCTGATATATTCCATTAATTCATCAGGACTAGTGAAAATTTCACCTATATATTTTTGTAAGGCTTTTTTTTCACATATTAAGTCCATTTCTTATAAATATATATATAAATTTTGTCAAAAAAAATAAAGGAAAGAAACAATCTATCCTTTATTTCCAGAACTTAACAGTTTCCACCAATGATTGAAACTCATGGTCTCCGTATATATTCAACACTTTGTCTATGAATTTTATTATATCATCATAATCAAATTCTATTGAATCGTTTATCAATTTGTTATGATATTCTTTAAGTTTATCAGTGTCGTTATATTTCTTATAGAACTCATCTTGAATTAAAAAGAAATAACTTGTTATTTTACCTACACTACCTAAATGCATATGTAGCATATATACATCATTAAAAGATAGGTCAAACTTATATTTAATATCTATTTCTAGCAATAGTCTTTCTAACCCCATTAAATCGTTTAGTTTAATTGTTTTCATAACATATTTATGGTTTTATAAAAAATAAAAATCGGTTTACGTTAATAAACCGATTTTAAAATATTATTGTATATTTTCCCATTCAATTTTCTTTATCCTTTTGTTGAAAGAATATTTTGCAATTATTTTTTCTGATTCATCAATAATACAATTTTCTACTGCCAATTCTTTATATTTATTAAAAAATTCTTCAGTAAAATTAATTTGCTCTAAATCACTAACTGTTTCATTTGATTTTATACCATATTCACTGTCTTTAAGCATCCATAATGGCACTCCTAACTTACTCCTATTAGAGTTAAAATAGTTATAATCTAGTGTATAATAAGAGCGTATTGATTCGGCTATCTGGTTGATACATAACTGTTTGTAATAGCTATAATAATAAGTATCTCTTTCATCGCAAGTATCAGCGCTTGTTTTTCTTTTAAATACTTTTTTACCAGTACCATTATCAATATAATAGTCTCCAACATCTATTAAGACATCTAGATAGAATCTACTTTTTTGGGTTATATCATCACTTTTATACACTTCGATATAAGGTAAATCATTTGTTTCAGAACTTACTCCACCCACTATTTCTGTAGGGCAAGAATTGTCAGCAGCACCAACGCTTTGTATTTTATATACTATGTCGTTTTTAATATAGTACTGTTGCTTTTTTGGATTTGGACTTATATTAATCATAATTTATAAAATATTTTATAGTTGTTATTATATTAATAAATATAACAACAAAACTAATCTTTACTAAATTTATCTAACAATATTTTCTTTTTCTCTTCAAATGGTTTTGAAACAATATACATAAAATCGTCCTTATGTTTCTCCCTATACTCATCTAGAGTACATATTGGCTTGCATGGACTACCTGCTGCCACTGTATTTGAAGGAATATCACGATTAACGATGCTCCCTGCGCCAATAATACAGTTATCCCCAATGGTAACACCAGGAAGAACAACTGTCCTACACCCTATAAAACAGTTCTTGCCAACGTTTATTGGTGCATAAATTACAGTTTCCTTATTTCCATCTGGTAGGTTTCTTATAACCCTCGTTGCAGCATCGTGTGTAACAAATGCGCAATCGAATGATATTGTCGTATTATCCCCAATCGTTATAAGATATGGCTCTGAACCAAAATTAGCTCTACCTACTATTTGTACATTTTTTCCTAAATTTGGCTCTCCGTATTTATCACTTGGTATATACATAATTTACAACAAAATTGATATTATTCCAAACCTAATTAAATATCCAATTGCTACGCCTATTACTGTAAGTACCCAATCAATCAAATCAAATTTACCGCCCCATTGCTTATCTTTTAACTCCAATGCTGATGCAATACCAATTCCAGTATATGTTGCACAATAAACGTCATCTGAGCCTAATCCGACTACCATTCCACCTACAAGATGCTTCCATCTGTTTGACTCACTTAACCAATCAAAAATTTTACCCATATTTATTATAAGCATATTAAAAATGCAGCCAAATTGTAGCTGCATTTTATATAATTATTAATTAAAAATCAAATCACTGCTAGTATGATAATTTTTTAGATAATAATAATACCTAAAATTATCCCTAACACTAAACCAACAGCAGAGCCAATGAAATATTGCTTTTTATTGAAATCTGTTTTGCATATCAAAATCTTAATAAATTCTCCAAGCAAGCTTCCACCAAGTGCTGCGAACACACCTATTCCGATGGCTGGCATTAAAAATGACGAACTAATTGCTGCTTCTTGAAAAACAACTCCGATAACTGCTATTAATGCAAAAAAAGCATTTGTAACCCATGTATTAATTATTTTTTTCATAATTTTAATAGTATTTAAAAATATTATTTAATAATAAATATTTAGCATTCGTAAAATGTGCAAAAAATGGCATTTATTATTTTTGCTTTAATTCTTCAATTAACTTATCAGCATATGTCACAGCAATATCAGCAATTTGTTTCTTAAACACAAACTGAAATATAAATACCATTATTGAACTACTCAATATTGCATTCATAACATTCATTGCAGCATTAACTCTAATTTCTTCCCAATTAATCGTTGAATTTTGTTTCATAATTCGTATTATTTATTATATAAATGAAAAGTATAGCTAAAAAACCATACTTTTCATTTTTTAAGATATATAAACAATAAAACCACATCAATCACTAGAGGCTATGAAATAATGTTTTTTGTTTGTGCAAACTGACTAAATTTATCCTTGATATAACTTAAAAATTGCACACTTTCCATAAGATTTTTCTTTTCTATCGGATAAGATATTATTTCATTAATTAATGAACCAACATCATTTGATTTAATATCTTCTTTTTTAGAATTGCTGTCGATTTTATTTTTCCATTCGTTTAAAATATTTTCATGGTTTGTAAAATCTATAGGTTCTAACAATGTTTTCGTGTGTATTATTATATGTTTACCATCCATTTTAAACATTTCATCATTTTCAAATATTGATGGAAAATATTTTTCAAATGAAGATAATTGCAATCCGACACATACATATCCATTTTTAAAACTTTTAGTAACCTTTTTTAATGGGTTTAATTTGTTTTTACTTCTTGGTAAATGTGTGCTTAAATAGGCACTCCATTCATATGCCCTCCAAAAAAGTCCTTCCAAATAGAAATGAATGTCGTATAGATTGTTTTCGTTTCTTTTCTCTAAATTTAAAATCTCTTGTACTGACACTTGTTAAATTTTAAGAATTGATAATCAATTTAGCTGGGTAACCTTGTGTATGGTCATAGTTTTTAACGTCATCAATATTGGTCATTGCTTCTACTGCTGCAATATGGCTTGTAGTATTATCAAAGCATTCTGATGCATATACTTCAAGTGCATACAGCAATTGTATACCATTATCAATGTTAAGGGTAAATGATTGTGTTCCAAACCAAAGTGTGGTTTCGGTTTTACCAGCTAATTTTTCTGCATTAAATCTCAACGAAAGACCATTTCTAGTAGTTTTATCCAACCACATTTCAACTCCATTATAAGTGAAAGAATTTACAGAAGAAGATTTGTCATACTCATTGATAGCATCAATTTTAATTTTTTTCTCAATATTAAGTCCAACGGCATTAATATATTGCTTATATTCAACAAGCTCAGATTTTATAGTCTCAATATTATATTCATTTTCATCAACTAAGCATTCAAAACATTCTACTTCAGTTTCAGATACGTCATTTCTATCAAGGTGAATTAGATATTTATCGCCAAGTTTTTTAACTTCTTCATACCCCTCAGAAGGAGTGGTGATTTTCATAAATCTTCTCATAATGTTTATTTTTTTTAATTTTTAAATTATTTACATTAATTAACCAATTTTCTTTGTTATTTATACTTTTTAAAAGTTTTTTTCTTAAATTATAAGACTTTCCTTGCCTTAAAAAGCCTAAATAACTATTGACTCTTAATAAGAATTTATTTACTTGTTTTTCTGTATGAGTTTTACGCATGTTCCATTCTCTAATAACCATTTTAAGATTGTGAATAGCCCTTCTACTAGGATATACAATTCCATTTTTAATGAAAGACCCCAAAAATTTTACGCCTTTATTTATATGCTGAAAATATATTTTATTTGAATGAAGACTCAAATCTAAATTAACATATAGCCATTCTTTTATTTCCTTTTTAAAATTTTTAAGGAATTCTTTATCTTTATGCATTACAACAAAATCGTCTGCACCTCTTCCATACCTACCATCATTTCCAATTTTTTTTAATACCATGACATCAAATGCAGTAAGATATAAATTAGCAAACACTTGACTTGTATAATTACCTATTGGGATGCCTTTTCCGTTTGTCTTAAATAATGTTTTATCTTGCGGAATGTATTCCCAATCATTTTTCTTGCCTTTGATTACACAATTTAATTCTGGTCTATTCATTACTATCTTCTTAATTAACCAACTCCACCATTCATAATCACAATCAAACACTTCTCTTATTAAAGGCTCTAATTTATTCCACAAAATATTTTTGTTTATCGACATAAAGAAACCTTTTATATCCCCTTTATATACCCAAGCGTCTTTAGTGAAATTATCACTTATATCAGCCATCATTAATGCCACTTGTTTAACGCCATAAAAAGAACCCTTACCAACTCTGCAAGCAAATGAATTGTCAACCATTTCAGACTCAATTCTATTATTTAGCCTTTGTATTATAAGGTGATGTACAATTCTATCCCTAAATTGAGCAGCAAAAACTTCTCTTATGACTGGCTTTTTAACAAAAAAGCATTACTAGGTAATGGCTCATATTCCATATTATTTAAATCTTCCCAAAGTTTATAATTGTTTATTTCATAATCAATTTCATAAGCAATGGCAGATTTTTTCATCCTTTTATGCTTTCTGCAAGAACGATATGCTTCATATATATCGTCTATAGTAACGTGCTCTTTAAAACTCATATAAATATTTTTTTTCTTTTAAAGTGGCGTATTTAAGCATACGCCACGTAATTTTTGGACTACTGCGAAAAGTCATTAATTAAGTGGAAAACATAATATGCAATAAATACCAATATGCAAAGAACGGAACCACAGCGTTAGAATTCGTCTTGTTGTTGTTGTTGTTAGGTGCAGTAGTCCAATTCCACGAATTAGTCGCATTGTTCTGCGTAACTGCAAATAGCTATGACTATATTTTAAACACTAGTTTAAAACCTATACTTAACTCAATATAAAGATAAGTGATAGCTCCATTTTAATTTTTATTGCGTTCTCATCTTCCTTTAATGACGAAAGACAACTCTAGCTACTATATTTTTATGTTTTCCTGTTTTATATTATAACAACGTAACAACGTTCAATTTTTATTTTTAAAACTTTTTCTCCAAGAATTTGCTTGTTTACAAATATTTTCAATACTAAGCATTATAAATGTGGCTTTTTTCTGTTTTATTATTTCATTTTCTCCAAAGAATCTAACAATAACTTTCAAAGAATTCAATTTATCAATTAACTCTTTTAATGTATTATCACGTTTTGCAAAATCATTATTAGCAATTCTTATCAAACCTATACTTTCATATAATAAAGTTATGCCATTTTCGCCTAATGTAAAACGTAGTTCTCTGGGTACAGAACGTAAAACCTTATAAAAATATGAAAACAAATTAAATGTATCAACGTAAATTCTCAAAGACTCAGTTTTATCACTCATAAATATTAACTTTTCTGTTTTTTATACCTTTTTCCTTTTATTTTTATGCAATACTTTCTTTATCATTGAACTACATCAACAAAGAGTTTGAAGATGAGGTGCATAAAGCACCTCATAAGATTCTTTCTGAAGAATTGAAGACATTAAGAATTTGAAGAAACAAATGCAAAGAACGGAACCACAGCGACAGAATTCGTCTTGTAGTTGCCGTTAGGTGCAGCAGTCCAATGACACGAACTAGTCGCACCGTTCTGCGTAACTGTCCATTTGTTTCCTGTCTTTGCTGACATAATGGCAACATAATTTGGTCTTGTCTTCATTACAATATCATCAAGAGCCAACACATTAGACCACAATACAGACCATTGACCTACTGAACCAAGAAATCCTTGATATGTTTGTTCATTAGATAACCCTTCATTAGTTTTTATTGAGCGAGAAAGACAAGTATCCACAGCAGGTGTGTCAATGCTTTTTTCATCTCCTTCATTCTGTACCATTTTTGATGCAGTGTAGCCATCATAATAATACAAAGCGCTTGAGCTATTACCATTTTCAGGTATTGAACTGAACAAAACATTACTTGATGCCCATCTCTGATTACTTGGATAAGAATTGTTTGCAATCATATCTATCGAAACAAAAAACACACCACCCTTATCAACTAATGCATTTGTTGAAAACTCTACGAAAACAGCGTCTTCATATGACATAGTTCCAGCAGACACGGCAGTGTAAAAATCTTCAGGAACCCACTCCCTGTCATCATTTGTTACAATCATAAGAGAACTTGTTGCATATCTATACAACATAGTAATACCTCTATTTGTTCTACTAGCTGTATATGTTGCTGGTGATGGTTTATTATAATCAGTCTCTGATGGAACAGATACAGTGTATTCAACACCAATCGGTATATCAAACTGGGCCACACCACTTGAATCTGTTGTATAAACAACAGTATCGGCACTCGTTACTACAGTTACTGATGCACCTGTAACTACTGATTCGCTAGATACTGTCCTTCGTCTTACAGTGACTCTAACGTGCTCTTGCTCAACCATTCCCTCAGTATATTCAACTTCAATGCTTCTTTCAACAAGTACTGCATCATGTACTACAGGATATATGTCTTCACAACCTTCTACGTGAGGAAATACCAATTTATATCTATAATCATGAGGCACAATAAATGTTGCTTTTCCTTCATCATCAGTAGTAACCGAAGTAGATGGAGTCAATGATTCGTTATAATATATCTGCACAGTCAATCCACTAACATCAACTCCGACAACATCAGAAGTTATACTTAAATGAACTATTTCTTCTGTAGCATCCGTGTATATTACATCACCAGAAATCTTAATTCCACGACCAGGAATTAAAACATCTTGTTTCATATCCATATTTGCAACAAAATCAGCCTTTGATGCAAATACATCATTTATTTTTTCCCAAAGGGCATTTAATACATTTTTTTCCATATATTAATTACTTATAAAACATATAATTTTAATTTATATTTTAAACAGTTATAGACTAACTTTTTTATTCTACGCTTCCATTAATTTTTAAAGTCATCCAACAAAGAGTTTGAAGATGAGGTGCATAAAGCACCTCATAAGATTCTTTCTGAAGAATTGAAGACATTAAGAATTTGAAGAAACAAATGCAAAGAACGGAACCACAGCGATAGAATTCGTCTTGCTGCTGCCGTTGACAGGTGCAGTAGTCCAACCCCACGAATTAGCCGCATTGTACTGCGTAACCGTCCATTTACTACTTGTATATGTAGAAAGCAATTGTGATGATGTTGCTTCAGGTCTAATCATTAACAACATCTCATCAAATGCGGCTCTATTTGCCCACAACTCAGTCCATTGACCAACAGCCCCTAAGAAGCCTTGATAAGTCTCATTACCCAATGTAACACTTCTTTGTAAACAAGCATCAACAGCAGGAGTACCAATTCCTCTATTATCACCTTCTTCTTGTACATTTTTTGATGCAGTGTAACCATCATAATAATAAGCAGCACTTGCACCATTTCCGTTAAGTGGTATTGAATTAAATGTAACAGCACTAGTTGCCCACTGCATTGGTGCACCACGCATCATAATCATATCTACGTCTACAAAAAATTGGCCGTTATTGTCATAATTTTGAAGTGTTGTATTAGTGCATAATATATATCTAACGTCTTGAACCCTTACAGCACCGCTATCAATCAATGCTTGCATTTCTTCAGAAGTATATTGTGTTCCTCCAGAATCTAAGAAGTATAAACCAGTAAGCCATTCTTTATATATGAAATCTACGCCTCTTGATGTATATGCGGCAGTATATGTTCTAACATAATCGCCTGCTTTCATATACCATTTTGATATTTTAGGTGCTTGCACAGTATATTCTTTTCCATATAACACTTGGAAAGTTGCAACACCACTAGAATCGGTTGTATAAACGGTATTAACCCCATCAATTGAAACAGTTATATTAACTCCTTCAAAATCACTTGTTACTCCATCCTTTACGTTTGTCACATGAACTGTAACCTCTTCCTTTCTATCTCTATAAACAACTTGCACAGCCTCCCACACAGATAAAGCAACTCCTTCAATATCTTCTATAACTTCACATCCGTTAATTATTGGAAATGTAAGTTTATAAGAAGTTCCTGCTGGTACTATAAAATCAGCAGTTCCATTTTCATTTGTCACTATAGTTTCTGATATAGCTGAAGACCCATTATAATATGCGTTAATTGTCAAACCAGATACGTCTACTCCACTTACATCACTGACTACAAACACCTTTAAAATAGAATCTGTTGTACTTAACAAATCAACGCTTTTTTGTGTTCCATCCCTATCTGTTATGGTCACAACAGTACCACTTAACTCAGCATTTACAGTTCTTGCGCCAACGCAAGCATCTTCTACATATTGTTCAAGAGTTGTGAAAGTCTCCCCACTTGGCCAAGGTAAATCTTCAACATCTTGTACTGTTGCATCATTTTCATGAATTGCCTCAAGTATTTCGTCACGTTTTTCCAATTTACCGATTGCTTCGTTCAATGTATCAGTTGTTTCAATTGATGAAGCAGATGAAGCAACAGAATAGCTTGTCATTGAGGTAATTGTACTAGATGCTTGAGTATGATTTGCATCTGCCTTACCATTCCAAGAAGTTACATCGGCTTGTGTGACCCCACTAATGGTTTCAATATTAGTTTCTAGTGAATCCAAATTAGTTTTCTCTGTTTCAGACATATGAACAGTACTTGCTGTATGTTCAGTAAATGCTGACACATCCAATTTTACTTCGTTAATACCAGATATTGATGCATCAGTTGAAGCAGATAATCCTATTACACTATCATTAAGGTCATTTAATGCGCTTGATATAACAAGTTCATTTTCTTCAATGACATCTGTGACTGTTCTAGCACTGTTTTCACTAGTGAATCCACTACCAAGTTTTTGCTCGGTATAATATTCATCACTTGAAAATGTCTTAATGTTTCCACTGCTTGATTTAATTGATAATGTTTCATAACCATCAGCGTAGTTAACAGCAATTTCTCCCTCTGCCAAAACCCCTGCTGTTGGTAGTTTTGGTTTACCACTTTCTACAACGCTGCTCTTTACATGTTGTAGATGACTAACATTTTTACTCATTTATTTAATTAATAGTTTTTTAAGAAATATAGATTTCAACAAATGGTAAGAATACCAGCAGTAAAAAACCTATTAAAATTATTTTTTATTTATAAATATTTGCCCACCATCGTTTTAACTCATAAATAATACATATTTTTAAAAAATAAAAAAGGAATAACCCTTACTTGAGTTATTCCTTTAATGTTGTTGTAATTTTGTAATTACTTAGTAATCAACGAATTGATTAATATGTACCTGCATCAATTGTTCCAAGTGTTAATGTTATTTCTCCAGTATTTTCATTTGTTGCAACGTTAATTGCATTTGGGGTATCTGTTGCCGTAGTACCAGCTGTAATCTGAACATTGACTTTATTATTAGTTTCATCAAGGTCTATACCATTAACTTGAACTCCATCAATGAAACCAGTTGTAATGTTAGCAATTGCGGCATCAAGTTTAAGGTCAGCATCGTTGAGTGATGTTGCACCGCTTATATATTTAGCACTAGTGTTGGCCGCATATGTATCGCCATTTTGTCCATCAACAGCCTTACGTGCTGTGATTTCAGCCTCCAAAGCAGTTTTTTCAGCCTTAGTTGCCTCAAGGTCATTCAATGCAGCACTAACAACTTGCTCATTCTCAGTGATTACCTTATCAACCTCTTCAAATGCCTCTGTAACAAAACTTGTTGCACTAATTCCGCTAAGAACATCAGTACTAGTGAAACCACTCATCTGAATCTTAGAAGCATCAGTGATGATGTCCAAGTGCTTAGTTCCGTCTGTTGCAGCAGAAAGAGCAGCTGTAATACTGTTGTTTGAAGATGCAACCTCAGTTACAGTCTTTCCACTAAGTTCTACAAGCTTATCAGCATCAGCAATGTTTTTCTCGTTTACAGTAACAGCAGTCAATTTACCGTCAGCCTCATCAACAACGACTCTGATATGTCCAGATAATGTATCTTCAGTAACTGTACTTGTACCACTTACGCTTGCATCAAGTTCATTAATTCTGTTAATAATCTCATTTTTGATACCATCAACTTTAAAACCGTCTTCACCAACTGTCAAGAATGAGGCTGTATTTCCAGAATTCTTTTCAGAAGTTGGGTCAACAACACCATGTACTACACCAGTTGTGTCAGCAGTCACACCACTTGCAAATTCACTTTCAACTAGGAACTTAGAAACATCTACGTGAACCATTTCATATTTACCATCTTCTTTGTGGTAAACATAGTTAAGTGATTGTGGCTCACCAGTAGTTCCACTTGTAATAACGCCAGTATTTTCATCTACTGTATCATCTGAGTATCCAAGATAAATCTTAGAAATAGAACTGTCCTTATAAATGTCAATATTAGCACCAATTTGAGAATCATCGCTTGCAAGTAATTGATAACGTTCCTTAACGGTTGTAGGAAGGTTCTCTGTAATCTTAACAAGGTCAAGGTCAGTATATAAGCCGCCATTACCGTCCTTCTTAATTACCTTCTCAGTACTCTTGATGTTAACGTTAATATTAGTACCATCAGCACCACTTGTTACGTTGATTGAACCATCATCGTTCTTAATAGTGATGGCAGCAGCCTTGTTCTCCAACTTAGAAAAAGCATCCTCAATATCGTCAGTAGCGGCAATATCACCAGTCTTGGTAGTATCCTTAACATAGCCAGTAAGTTTAACATCCTTAACAGGGGTTGCAGCTGCACTTACTTTACCATCCTCCTCAGAAACAGAAGTAATCACGCTACCTTCAGTACCAACAGCTGAAAGGTCCATTGAGTCAATCTGGCCTTGTAACTTTCCAAGAGCTTCACCAAGAGTATCAGTTGATGCAATTTTTATATCAGCAGTAGCTGCTAAACCATCAAGTTTAACACCTGTTAAATTAGCTGCACTTGCAGTGATTTGACCGTTGTTTTGGGTTACATCAATAACAACTTTACTTTCTCCAGAAACGGTAGAAGCATCAAGTGCATCTAATGCTGCACGAACCTTCTCATCAGCATATCTCTTAGCACCTTCTACAGATGTCTCACCACTCTGAGATTGCGTATTACCACTTAATGCAGCAAACTGTACTGTTGCTGTGTTAGCAGATGTCACACCGCTTCCAAGTTTTGCGTTAATCTCTTGACGCAATTTATCGACATCAGCAGCACTTCCTTCAAAGTCGAATACGGTCATATTGGTTTCACCAGTAGTAGTACCGCTAATTTTTGTGGAATCTGCATAATAGCCTACAAGTGTATAAATTTTTCCATCTTCTCCCTTGTAACGAGCAAGCACTGGAGTACCATCTTGAGTTCCTGCTGGTAATGTACCACCAGTTAATGCTGTCAATGCGGCCTCTCTATTCGCGTATAACTGAGAAGTATTACGCAAAAGTTGTAATGATTGAATATTTTTCGCCATAATTTATAAAAATATTTTATTAGTTTATTATCTATTTTTGTTAATTGCTACATTTAATAATAAATATCAAATCCAATTATAAAAATATTATGCAAATGAATAATATTTTTCACAGAATTTAAATCTATTGCTTAAATCATATTTTACAATCTGTTTGCTGTAAACAAATATGTAAACAATTGCAAAGATGTACTAACTAATCTGTCACCAAGATTATACTTATATTGCTTTGGAAATTTATTTTGTAAACGCATTAGCATTAAAGTTAAATCATACATTTTCCTAAATACTGGAAGTTGAGTTGTTTTCATAACTGTAATTATTTTATATTAAATATCTTAACAATTAAAAAAAAAATAAAATATATATGTTCTACCTCTTGTTTCTACAGAGGTAGAACATTAAAGTTTAAAAGATTATAAAGCCAAGAAAGCGCGAACATAGTTGTCGTAGTTCTTAGCGTAGTTGGTCACGTTGCCATAGCGCATACGCAAGCCGCAAGCATGGTTCTCACTATACTCGGTAGACGACCAGTAAGCGGCACTACCATCCAACTGGACTCCATTATCATTACCAACGGCTGCAATTTTAGCATTTATATCATCAAATGATGCTATTGTATATCCAAGTTCGCCCATTGCAGGAAGATACCACTCACCATTATGAGTTCCAGGGGTAAATCTATGGCAAGCATTTGCTGCTTTATATGTATCACCAAGACCTACAAGATAAGTTGTATTTGCTTCACCATTGACATCGGTCAGCATATTGACAATAGTTGAACCGTCATATTTAGTTGCTGCATAATTAGGATTCAATGAGCCATCTTCCAAGAACGGATACGCAGATGGAATATTAGGGTCTCCTTGCCCATAATATACACCATCTAGTGTTGTTGCTGTAATAGCTGTATTTCCACTCCAAGCAGCTCTCTTTGCTGGAATAAAACCGTATCCGTTAACTCCTTTTACAACCCCTTCTCCATCAACTACTGCTACAGTTGCAAACTTGGTTAAACCAGCATCAGTATTAGTTGTATTCCAAACGATACCTTCATGGCTTGTAATTCCTTCTGTCGAGCCAGTTGTCATTTCCTTCAATGACATAAATCTTGATTTACCATCTGCAAAGTGACTTGCTGGTGCAACACATATTCCAACTGGTGTTTTACCAGCAACAATGTCTGCTCCAAATGTTCCGTCATTGAACAAATAGTCAAACAACTTAGCTTTCTTAGGGTTATAATGTACCTCATTTTCAGCTACACATAGACTTACATTAGGCAAAATT
>Ga0247611_10004294_pt1 | contig 19909 bp, 16 predicted proteins | sample 177DNAGHGhighgp2_FD_192422 | JGI IMG/M metagenome (GOLD analysis project Ga0247611, IMG submission 192422) | Sheep rumen microbial communities from Palmerston North, Manawatu-Wanganui, New Zealand - 1770 DNA GHGhigh gp2 | ecosystem: Host-associated > Mammals > Digestive system > Stomach > Rumen...
CGAACAAGTTTCCGCGATTCATTTCATAGGCCATGCCTATACCGAAGGGGAACGGGAACCAGCCCACATAACGGGCAACGTCGCCCCGCATGCGGAATCCACGATACTTGTCATCCATCTTCTGGTAGTCTTTTGCCAGGTTATGATTTTCCGATTCCTGAATGCGCCAGCGGAAAAGAAACACGTAACCCACTTGCCAACCTGTGCGGGCGTACTTATCCCAGAAGACGTTCCAGACAAAGGAGGTTTTCACCCCCAGTTCGTCACCGGGTTGGTAGTTCCTGTCTTCGATGAAAGAGTAGTACTGTCCCGAAAGCCCCAAGACCATATTCGGGCTAAAGCGGTACACGCCCATGGGCTCGATTCCCAAGCGTTCAAAACTTTCCACCCGGCTTCCGTCGCCAGGCTTAAAGCGCCAGCTCACATTCAGGCCGAAATACCGTATCGGGAAAAACTTCATGCCAACAAAAGACTCGTTCAGCCCGTTCACCTGTAGGTTCACCATTTCGTGAATCTGATCGTGAAGCATTGTTTGCCACTCGTAGCTGATAAACCGATAAGACATGTCGGTGTAAAAACTCAGGCAGTTACAGGGCGCCACTTCTACGGACCATTTTAGATCTGCACTGTAAACATCGTCCCGAAGCTCGCCAACACCGCCTACCATAATAGCGTTCTGGGGTGGCAAAACAGGTTTCAAAGGTTCTGTCGCAAAAACGGAAACAATGAACGCTACAATAAAAAACGGAACGAGCCGCAGGTTAATTCCCGCAGCTCGCAGCGTCACAAACAAACTAGTACTTTCCGTACTTGTAGCCGTATCCATCCTGGCTGCCATGTTCGTACTTGTTGATGACAATGGAAGCATGAGCATTGGGATTGCCCTTTAGAATCTGGCCCATACCATCCTGGATGGCCTCAATAGAGTGCTTGTTATATTCAATAACCATCACAATTTGCGCTGCCACACGGCAAGCAAGGGCGGCATCTGTCACCAGCATGATGGGCGGAGTATCGATGATAATCAGATCGTACTGCTTCTTGAACTGTTCAATCAATTCAAGATAATGTTTGGAGCCTAGCAATTCTGCAGGGTTCGCAGGCACGTTTCCGCAAGGCAGCACGAACAGGTTTTCCACCTCGGTGGAAGAAATCACTTGTTCCGGCTCAATCTCGCGCAACAAGACCTGAGAGAAGCCCTTTCCGCGCTTGATACCGAATTCCTTGTGCAAGCGCCCCTTGCGCAAGTCAGCATCTATCAGCAACACCTTCTTGCCAAGTCCGGCATAGAGGGCGGCCAGGTTCACAGAGATAAAGCTCTTACCTACACCAGGAATAAGTCCACTTACACCGATAATCGGCAGGTCGGACTCCATCATGGAGAATTCCAAAGAAGAACGCAAAGCACGCAGGCTTTCCACGGCTACGTCGTCAGGTTCCACAACTGCCAGCGGTCTAGTACCCTTGGTTCCCTTCGGGTTGCCCTTGGGCACCTTGGCATAAACGGTAAAGCCAGTTTCCTTCTCGATGAAGGTGGCGCTCTTGACACCGCCGCTGAATTTATCTCGCAAGGATACAATTGCAGCCCCAAGAAGTATTCCCAAAAACAAGAATATCGCAAGGATTACTTTTTTCTTGGGCTTCACGGGTTTCGTAGTCAGCTCTGCAAAATCCACAATGCGCACGGACCCTACTTCACCAGCAGACACCAGACGCAACTGCTGTACGCTATTCAGCATGTTAGTGTAGAGTACCTTATTCAATTCTACTTCGCTGGTCAACTTCAGCACTTCTTGCTGGGTTTCTGGCAAATCCTTCACATCTCTAGACGTAGCCGCCAATTCACGCCGTATAGCTCGTTCCTGGTCTTCAAGTGTTTTAACCGTAGGGTGTTCCGAATGGAACAAACGAATCGCTTCTTGCTTTTTCTGCTGAATTTCCAGAATTTTCTGTTCCAATTGCATTCGTTTCTGGAGCACAATCTGCGTTTCTGCAGCAACATCTACAGACCCCACCCTATTCTGGTAGGCATTCAAATTCATCAATGAAGAATCCAACCTGGCCTTCAGGTCCGGCAACTGTTTTTCCAAGAATGCCAACGTCTGTTGAGCCTCCGCATTGCGTTCTTCCACATTTTGACGCAAATAAGAGGTAGCCACGTCATTTAGAACATCAACCGCTCTGTCTGGATATACATCTTGATAGGAGAACTCCAATATGCCTGTTCGCTTGCCCTTTTCCTTGACTTCAAAATTATTTCGGAACATTTCAACCGCATCGAGATATGTCATTTTTCCTACGGAAAAACGCTGACCTTTTCTCGCATCCATGCGATATACACCAAAAGAAGCCGTGTCTCCAGCATAAGGGAAATGATAGGTTTGCCCCACAGTCCCAAACAACACCTTCTGCTTATTATGATCATACAAAACAAAATTAACAGAATCTAAAGCCTTTGCAATCCACGGCATTTCGCGTTCCTCTTGAGGCAGATTTTCCCAAGGAACATCAAAATTCATCAACTCCATACGCCCTTCCCGATGGAATAAACGATCCCACCTGCTCGCAGGAATAGCGTAGTACTGTAAACGCTTAGACTCTACCGTATTGCCGAGAACTTTACGACTTCTAATAAGTTCTATTTCAGTTTCAGCAGGACTCGTAGTAGAGAATAAAGCGGCCATATCCCCCATCATGGAAGGGCCCTTCGCATTTTTCGTTTCTATCTGGAGCAAAGCGTCTACTTGATAGACCGGGCGAATCCACAAAGCGACAAACACACCCACAGCACCAGCGAACAACATGCAGGGCAAAACGACATACCAATTGTTTAGTAGGTTTAGGAGAAGTTCCCCGAAATCTTTTTCTTCTATCTTTTTTGACGCCATTTCATTAATCCTATAAAAACTAACCTAAAGATAAAAAAAAGAGAGCCTAAATCTAACAAATGTAGTTATCTTTGCTAAAAAATCCCATTTCATTCACTTATGACATTTTATCGATTAATGCGATTTTTGCGAATATTCCTATTCTGTCTAATTATAAACCTTATCGCATGCGCTTGGGAGGAAACCGAAAACAATCCCATGTACCTTCCCTTAGACGACTCGGAATACCCCTACGCAGGCATTCCAAGGCTTGTCATCGAGACAGCAGATTTTCAACAGGTCAAGGACAAGCAAACAAAAGTTCCCGCCAAATTACAAATTTGGGAAAAAAACGAGCCCAAAAGCACGGTTATGGAATTGACCATAAAGGGACGCGGAAGCGCGAGTTTTAAAAAAAGCAAATCTGGGTATAAATTAGATTTTGCCGAAGCACAAAGCCTATTACAGATGCCCAAAGATAAAGAGTGGGCCTTAATCTCCAATTTTGGCGACAAGACCCATCTGAGGAATTTAATCTCTTTTAAATTATCGTCTCTGCTGGGCGCCATATATACACCACAGTCTCAATTCGTAGAACTCTACTTAAACCGTCAATATATGGGAATCTATCTATTATCCGAAACCATAAAGATTGGAAACCATAGGGTACATATCCCCAAAAATGACTATTCCTTCCTGTTTGAAAAGGAAACAGAACAAAAGTTAGACACCCCCTATGTTGAAACAAGCTCAAGAAATGTTTTTCACATAAGATATCCTAAACAGCCGAGCGAGATACAAAAAGAATTACTAAAGGACCACTTGGACAAATTGGAAAAATATCTTGATAGCGGCAATTTAAGAGACATTAACAATTGGATTGACTTAAAGACATTCTTTCCTTTTTATTGGACTCAGGAATTTTCAAGGAACATTGACGGGAACTTTAATCGAAGCATCTACCTAACATGGTCCTCAGGTTCACAAGTCAAATTCGGCCCTGTTTGGGATTTCGACCTTGCCTATGGGAATACAAAACATAATTACACATCAAAACCTGATGGATGGTTCGCCAGAAGCGCTCGTTGGAACAAATCTCTGCTTTCTGACCCGCAAATCAAAAAAAAAGCAAACGCCCACTGGATTCAACATCGCAAAGATGTTCTGTCCATACTGGACACCATAAATGTTTACGCACAGCATATATCTGATGCGGTCAAAAATGAATACGCACGGTGGCCAAGTCTAGAAAGCACCGAGAACAGTGCATACTTACAATCTTTTTCCTCTTATGAACAGGCTATAGATTCACTAAAAACCTGGATCATAGAAAGATTCCAGTGGATTGACTCTAAAACACAATAAGTGGAGAAGTTCAGTTCAACTCAGTTAGATGGTTTGCGTAAAACTCTTCCATAACGGCACTAATTTGTAAGGAAACCTTTTGGTCTATATACGCATTCATCTTTCCAGATTCTATCGCCTTAACAAAGGCAACTAACTCATACCTAATTCCTTCACCATCCAACTGGTAGAAATACCTCTTATTATCCGATGTATTTTCATAGCGAATCTCAAAATAATCAGTTTTCCACCACGGAGCTGGCACATATATGTACCCCTCCGTTCCGGAAATAATCAAGCTGCCTTCAGACTTAACCCCCTTTCCCACTGTAATCGTTCCAACGGCATCATCGTACACGAAATGAACCTTGGTAAAAGAGTCAAACATTTTCCGGCGATTCGAAAACTTAGAGAATATATGCAGCTGCTTATATTTCGTACCCAGCAATTGAAAAACGGGGAGCATTGCAGTTGGCCCCCAAGCAGTAATACTATTCCACTTGTGATCAATCGCGTTCTCCCGAATGTCAGAGATATCTCGCAAACTCGTCGCCGTAGCATCTACAGAAATAATTTTGCCGATTTTGTCTGTTTTGGCAAGAAGCAGCAACCTTGAATAAGCCGTTGAATAAGCAGTCTTTATAGAATCCATTAATACACATGAATTGGATTTTGCCATTTCAAATAATTCTTGATTTTGTTTGGCCGACAAGGCTATGGGAGTTTCGCACAAGACGTGCTTGCCTTTGGTTAATGCCATTTTTATTTGTTCATAGTGCAGACTTGGTTCCGATACAATATAGACAGCATCCACAACATTCAACAAATCTGAATATGTCAAGGACTCATACCCCAAAGATTTTGCAATCTCTTCGCTGCAGGTAGTTATTGCAACAACTTCTATTCCATTAACGGCCTTAGCTTCTTTTGCAAATTTGCTTGTAATAGGCGATTCTCCAACCAAACCAAACTTAATTTTCCGCTCTTGAGTTCTTATATCACTACTAGAAACGCCTTCTGTTCTTTCTAGATAAACAACCTTACAAAAATCTTTTAAATAATCAAAATAGCCCACCCAATCTGAACCAACTGTAAAAATGTCAACGCCATAGCGTTTTATATCATCTATTTTTTGGCCTTCATATTCTTCAACAATAATTTCATCCGCAATACCTGTGGCACGAATCGCTTCTATACGTTCCATCAACGATTGTTTAACATTGATTTTCCCGCGAGATTTATCATAGTCATCAGACGTCACACCAACAATTAGATAATCACCCAAAGCCTTCGCTCTTTCCAACAAGCGAATATGGCCACGGTGCAGAAGATCGTAAGTGCCGTACGTTATGACTTTTATCATTACAGTTCCTTTTTTAACGGTCTAGTTCAAACAAAGCTTCCAAGAATTTTTCCATATACTGTTTTTCGCCAGTAGAAACCCTTAAGCACTTCCCAAACTTGCCTATGCCCTTATACGATTTAATCAATATAGATTTTTCTCGTCTCATTCTATCAACAAGGATGTCGGCGTCAGTTTGAGGTTTTATAAAAATGAAGTTCCCCACCTCGCCATGATACGAATACCCATGTTTTTTCAACATGTCCTGGAGATATAAACGACCCTCTTTATGCTTTTGAATTAAATCGTCAATCATTCCTGGCTCCTCAAGAATCTTTTGTGCGAACAACTCGGCAAAAGCATTCACATTATGAGGCGTACATAATTTTTGCACGTTAGAAACACCTTCAGGCCATCCAGCAACATACCCAAGCCGAGCACCAGCCAGAGAAAACAATTTTGAAAAGGTCCTTGTAACGAAAACATGTTCCCATTTCAGGGCATAATCGATGAATGTGTTGGGGTAGAAATAATGGTAAGCCTCATCTACAAGAATTGTTATTTCCATCTCCTTGGCTTTTTCAAAGATTAATTTGAATTCTTCCTCAGAATAGGTATTCCCCATTGGGTTATTTGGATTTACAAGAATGAGCAACTGAACATCCGCCGTCATCTTGTCCAAAATACGGCTTACGGGCATCTCCAAATCCGATGTGTATTCAACAGGTATAAAAAATCTGCCATACATCTTTGAATACACTTCAAACATTGCATATGACGGTGCTACGCCAACAATTTTTCCCTGTGGAGCAGTAAAAGCTTCGATAATGTAGCGAATGCCCTCGGCAGAACCATTAACTAAACAAAGATGTGAAATATCCGTTCCTAGATACTTGGCAAGAACCTCCGTAAATTCAAGAGTTTCTGGATATTCGGAAACCAAGCGAGCATCAACCTCGGATAAAACCCGATGAATAAACTCCTCGGGCAATCCACCAGGATTTTCATTCAAATCTAAACGCAAAAATTCCTTTCGACTGTTCTGATCGAAAATCCGATTTAAATTTTTTATGTTCTCATCAATGTAGTACATCGTTCATCCTCCCAAGAATTTTTTTCGCAATGTTCCAAAAAAACACCTTTTGACGATTTCCCCACACATATTTCTGCCACAGCAATTTTATGGATGGTTTCGTGGCCCACTTACGATTAATCATATCGTAATCCATATCACCCTGCAGATCTGCCATAAAAGCATTTCGATTAGGATTTAAATCAATGTGCTTGCGCAAAGGTCCTTGAAACTTTATAGCATCGCTAAACTTAAGTTCACGCCCAAACATATACTGCTTTGCATGCTCTACGCAATCTCGTCCTTTTTCAGTATTCGCTATCACCAAAGATGCCCCAAGATTGTCCCCATACAAATCCTGACAGTAAATATGCACGCCCCACAAATCACCCAAAGTAATGTCAGCGACCCTATTAACAGTAGTAAATTGGCAATGATAACAAGATGGCCGACTCATCAAATGTTGCAACCAAATGGACCAATATGGATTTCCCCACCTGTTACGCACCAATTCCTTTCCGTTTTCCAAAATAACGCGCTCTTTTTCGAAATCCCACATCCCTTTAGAAAAAAGACCCCGTCCCGTGTAGCGATAATCAAAAGAACGAATATCCGAATGAAATTTTTTTCTCAAATATTCCGCTTGTTTTCTAACATAAAGAGGCGAAGGGACCCCCTCACAAACAACTTCGACCAACAAAAGGTTTTCTTGAGGAATTTTGCCCAAAAAATTTTTCAATCCCGCTACTTGACATGGTGTTCCAGAAAAAAGGACCTTCTTCCCTGCATTTAGAAAACTACGGGCGTCCACATACGCAGTTCCCATTTCGCTTTGGGAGTATTTGGACTTACAAAACTTCGTAAAGTCCTTTTTATCTTCTGCAAAGGAATGGAACACGCGCAATCCCTGCGCCTCTGCACCAAAAACAACATAATTTTTATCGCAAAAAGCTTCAACAATTGCAGAAAAAGCTCCACCAGAGGTGCTTCTAAATCGCACCTCCTCGTCTTTATTGTACCCACCAAAAACATACTTTTCGCCGCAAAAAGGATTCACGTTGGCATAAGGGCACACTTGCTTGCATTTCCCGCAATGAACACATTTTTGTTCATCTACCTCTGGATAACGAAATCCTTCTTTGTCTTCACGCATGGAAATAGCCCGTTTCGCACACGCCTGGACACAAGCCTCGCATCCCATACATTGGGTTTTATCCAAAGATTCTAGGTACATAACAATTCTAATTCTTTTTTCAGGAATTCAACAGATTTCTCTCTTTCAACGTTTATTCGTTGGTGAACAACGTCATAATTAATTCGCTCATATTCCCCAGCATCAGTCACAAACATGCTCTTTTCCATTCCGAACAAAGACAGCAACTCGCTAATTTTAGAACCTGCTTGTTCTCGAGAAAAAACAACAAGAGGACGTTTGTATTGAACTCCAAAAATGAGTCCGTGGAAAGAATTGGTCACTACAAAATCAGCATATTTAATTAAAGAGAGGAATTCTTCTACGCCAGCGTCATACCTCATAATGTGCCCTTTTTGACTGTTGGTCGCCCTCAAACTGATTTCTACTATTTTCAAGTTCCTTTCCTTGGCGATACGCTTAGCATATCGTTCCATTGCAGCATTATATCGACGAGCATAAAGCAATAAATACGGAGCATCTACTTGACGTTTCTCCGCTATTGTGTCGTAATCAGTCGAAGTCAAAAGCAGTGTCGGATCAATAACTTTTTTTACGGGAATGGTCACACGATTCATCAAATAAGGAACCAGCCCATTTTCACGCAAACCTACCGCCTTGAAATTTTTCATTCGTTCTTCTAAGACGATGGCATCATCCCCTTCAAACTTGGAATCACCAACACTTGCCGCATATGCCACAGAAGCACCGCGCATGCATTCGTAATTCGCAAAGTAACCATCATCAAATCCGTTGAACTCATTTATGCAAAAAATCGTATCGCTTCCACAAATAAAACCGTTTAAATTCTCAGAACGGGCAACTCTATCGAAATCCTTCGATGTACAAGCCGGTGTTTTTTCAAACCGATTTTTGTAGAACGAATCAAACTTGAAATAATTTTCCCGAATTGCAGGTAAAGTCATTTCACACAATCGCCGAGATTCCTCGTCTTTATCCCACATATTTGCAAAAGGGTTCAATGGATCCTTATCAGCCAAGCAATCAGGACAATAGTCAACCAAAACAGTCTTCCAGTTCCCACATGAAATCCCGTTGCACATCTTGTACAAAGCCCAGGACTGCAAAGCAGACCCATAATTTGTAAAGTTGCAATAGATGTTATAGCTTACTATTCCGAATACATTCACTTCCAAATCCTTTTTTTACAATCAATACTGATTTACGACATAATAATAATTTATTTTTTTCTAATGAACAACTTAGCGGCATCAAAAAGTTGAACCATCGAATCCATTTTTAAACAAAAAGCAAGACCTGCATAAACAAACAGCCCCAAGCCCCCCCCAAGAACAAGTTGAAAACCATTTCCAATATTAAATAAGGTCATACTATGAGCCACCGCCGCCATTATTAGCGAAAGTATCAGTGCAGGAAGAATAAGTTTAATTTGCTTCCATGCGGACAAGCCAATAAACCTGCGTGTGTAAGTCATGTTTAGCAACATCGCCACAATCCCGTACAACGCTCTACCAACACAAAGTCCAACCAGGCCCAATGGTAAAGAGGCTACCAGAATTACGACAGCAATGATTTTTTTTATCACCTCTAATTTCAAAACTAGATCAGAACGCCCCTTAACGTACAGCAAATTTAAATTAATGTTACAAACAGGATCAAACATCAGACCAACACACAAGATCTGCAACAATAACACTGACGGAATCCACTTATCCCCAATCAACAAAAGTATCAAGGGCTTTGCAAGCGCAATCAGAGCCATCATTAAAGGAAAAACAACAAAGCACGAAACCTGTAAATATCTAATGTAAATTACGTTCAACCTCTCCTCATCGTCTTGTAATTGAGATAAAATGGGATATGTCACTCTGGATAATACGCCAGCCACATTTTGAGAGGGAAGTTTTGCAAAGCTGTCGGCGCGGGTAAAATATCCCAAGCTGTTTGCCGCAAATTGTTTACCAATGACAATATTGTAAAGATTTGAGTAGATGGCACTAATTATACTCGCAACGAAAATTTTTGAACCGAAGCCAAACAAACATTTAAAACTACTCTTATTAAACACCAAGGCAGGAAACCATCGAAGCAACAAAGTCAGCAAAAACAAATTCAAAACCGAATTGCATATAGTTTGATAAACGAGGCTCCAAACACCAAAACCCTCATAGGCAAGGACTATTCCCAAAATCCCCGAAATGACCGATGATGAAAATGATGCCTTCGATTGAGTTTTAAAGTCAACATTCCTTGTAAGTCGAACCTTATGTACTGTAAATAGGGCGTTGATAACCAATGTAATCGAAATCGTTCGCATAACATTTTTCAATTCTGGCATATTGTAGAATTGAGCAACAAATGGTGCAATAACGAACAACACCAAAAAAGCTATCATACTTATGGAAAAATTTACCAGGAACGCTGTGCCAAAATCCGCCCTTGACACATCCTTTTGACGAACCAGCGCATTAGAGAAGCCACAGTCAATAAAAGTTTGAGAGACGCTCAAAAAAATGGATAGCATTCCAACCATTCCGAAATCAGATGGTGACAAAAGCCGTGCCAAAACCACCCCAATCACAAAGTGCGTACCCTGCAAAGAGAATCGCTCTATAGCACTCCATATTATTCCATGGATAGATTTTGACGCAACAGAAGACATTCTAGCCTTTCAAACCACACAGGATTTTCGAATCAAAAAAAACATTCCATTTTTTAAACAAGATAGAAAGAGCCAATGTGCATACAAACGATATCACAAAAAATAAATAAATATTTTGATTATTCAACTGCATATAAAACAACAAATTCATTGGGATTCTTTGAAGAATGTAGATTTCAAAAACGAGCGTGCCAAACCAGCTCAAAATTTTGCTATTGACTTGAACGTGTAACGATATAAGGACGATTGCGGCAGAAAAAGAAAAAAGAATCAACTGACTATTAACAAACGAACTACAGATAATATTACACTTCGCAACACCAAACAACAGAGCAACAAGTCCAACAAGCTCAACAAAATGTCTATGCACGATTTTCTCAAATTTTTCCTTAAATAACGAAAGAGAGCAACCTAAAGGCAAAGCTAGAATGGTATTGACCCAATACTCTGCTTTGAATTGACGAACGAAAAAAATAAACAAAAAAGACATCATCGTAATAAATAACAAAGCTCGTTTCATCTCCCCCTTAAACACCCATAAGCCCACATAGGCAAAAACATAAGCACATAAAATGGCAAATACAAACCAATTAGAATTCCCTATAGACTCCCATGCTACTAAAGAAAGCAAAAAAGCCGACCATGAAATAGATTCACCCATAAAAAAATCAAGCAAAAAGAAAAGCAATACAGCAAAATCAAAATGCAATAAGGTTTTTAATATTCTGCGTTTAGGAAAAGTCTTGATATAAGCCGCGCCTTTTTTCTTCACCGACTCAAAGATCCCATACCCTGAATAGAAGAAAAACGGAGCAACCATCAGTTGCCCCAGATAGCGACAATATTTTCGCATTACATCATCATACCAGGCATCCAGCTGAACGTAGGAACAAAAATGGCTAAAAAAAATCGTTATAACAAAAAAACCTTTTATCGCCTGCGTCTGAGAAACAGAATTATACGACTTGAATAAAGTTTGTCTAGAAAACCTTGTCGAAAAAAGCAAGATGCCAAACAGCAGTACCAAAGGAATTAACATAACTATAAATTCGCCTTTCCAACAAGAAAATCAGTTACCCGATGGGTGGAATTGCCATCAACATACTTATGAATGCGAAGCATGGCTTTTTCTCGCTCTGCTTTTGCAGAATCAATGCCATAAGCTACATTTTCAATAAAATTAAGCAAATCCTCATATGTCTTTAGGTACACACCCTTTATCCATTCAAAAAAATCCAAACAAAAACCCGTCCGTGACAAATATTCTTCATAATCATCAATGCTCAAAGCAATAGGCCGGTTCAAAAGAATGTATTCATGATACGCTGCTGAATAGTCCGTAATCAAAGCATCGAAAGAATGCATCAAATTTGCTGTAGCCACATGAAAATCGTATTTTAATTCTTGCGGTACCAATATTATGTTTGACAACTTCTCCTTGCTAAAATTCGCAGCTTGAGCATGGTGCATTTGCACAACCATGAGGATGTTCTTATCCGATAAAAAACTATTCAAATGAAGAAGCGCATCCCTTGATCGAATAAGCGGAACACCCATAGGAAATAGCGTTGTCGAATCAATTCGATTGCCCGCCCTATGTTGCCTAAAAGTGGGAAGCCAGCCTATCACCTTATTGTATGTATTTCGCATTTCTGAAGATGAGAGAATCCTTGGGTAAAATCCGTTCTGAAAAAGATCCACATCCTCAAAAATCCGGTCATTCGCCGGAAATCCAAGCACAAGGAAATTCTCAAGTTTTCCAATACTCGAAGACATATTGGCATAATCTATTTCCTTTAAAGCATCGGACAACGAAAGAGTACAATCTATTTGTCCCAAAGTTTTCAAATACTTCGTACATTTTTTTAAAGGGCCGCCATGCCTAAGAAAAAAACGTAAAGAGTTGGGATTGTTTTTCTCAATTTTCCGGTTACTATCCAGAATCAACTTAGCTCGGTATAAGATTACATATCTTTTCAAACGTTGTAAAAAAGAAAGTTTCCCAAAAAAAGGAAGACAATCGCATTCGTCTGAAATTCGAAAACTAGAATCTACCGCCCAAACTAATTTATATTTTTTACCATAACCTCTTTTTTTTAATTCGTTATATATCATCCACGGCGAACCATCCCTTTCGGGTACCGATTCAAAAATAATGTACTTTTGCCTTATCCTCAAGAAAGTCAAAATTTTTGGCAAAAAACATTTCATTAAATTTTCAAATACCATGCAGTCCCATCACAAAAAAAATGTTTTCAATAATATACATCTAGGAGGCCTCTATTGTCAACCAGCTTACTAAATATAACATGGATTTATTTCACTAAATTCAAGCTGACTAGAAGTGCTAGTAGCCACAAATAATTTCGCCATTTCGTCTAAATAGTTAAATTTAACCACAACTTAACAAAAAGCTTTTAAAGGCTCAAGCTCAAAAAAAGAAATGAAAACTAGATTACCAATTTTTTTTCTATTTGTTTGCGCATCACTTCCCATCGCAAGGGACTGGATTATTGATTTTAACAAGCACAAAGAAGGTACCTATACTTCAGCAATGGCATATATGGACTTTAGAAGAGAACCTAAGAAGGCCAACCTTCCTAACGCCGAAATTCGTTTCGACGCACTCTTAAACAAAAATGTACTTCGGCTAAAATACCCCAAAGGTTGTCTAGGAACATCAAAAGACCGTGGATGTGCAGCACAAACTCATTTCTATATGCCTGCACCCCACGATACATTATGGCTGTCATATAAGCTTCTTTTCGAAGATGGGTTTGATTTTAAGAAGGGAGGAAAGCTACCTGGCTTTTGTGGAGGGAAATGCTATACTGGAGGACACGCTCCATCCGATGGCAACGGATGGAGCGCCAGAATAATGTGGAGGGAAAACGGACTTGCCGAACAGTATGTCTATCACAGCAACCAAAAGGGGAAATACGGTGATTCATTCCCTTGGCTTTACAAGTCTCGACAAGTTCAGTTTAAAACCGGAAAGTGGCATCACATCGTTTCTAAGCTAGCATTGAATGAGATCCGTAATGGAATTGTTTTTTCTAACGGGAGGATTGAGACATGGCTTGACGGTCAAAAAGTATTGCAAAAAGACAGCATTACATTCAGAAAAAACAGCTCTGTCCACATAAGCGAATTATACTTTTCAACCTTCCACGGCGGAGGAACGGATAGCTGGTCTCCAAATCATGACAGCTACGCACGTTTTTCCGACTTCATTATCAGCACTGATTCTATCTCTACCGCAAATCACCCTTAATTTTTTATATTACTGCATAATGTTAGATTTTCTTGTTTTTCTATTTATCGGTGCACTCCTTTTAGGAATGATTTTAAACAAAGAAGAGGAAAATAAACTTCTTTTGTTGATTATTGGTCTTTTTTGCATCCCCGCCTCCGCTGTCGCATTATCTCAAAGTCCTTTTCTAGACGTAAAGGGAATCCTCCTTTACCTTTATATAATCACATCATATGTAAACAGTCCTACAAATTTCAAGGAATCTGTCCGACAATTCCCATTTAAGATACCATGCCTCGTCGTCCTCCTTTTCTTTATTATTACTGCTTATTTAGGAGCGGATGGATCCATCAAACGCGTGTATGACTCCGTTCGCATATATATTGACTCCTTTGGTTTTTTATTTGCTGCTTTTTCGGCAGGTCGAAAAATGAACTATGAAATATTTTATAAAAAATTTTTCATTCTCATATTGGTTCTCTGCGGACTTGGTTTTATTGAACATTTTATACACAACAACATCCCATACCAAATTATATGCTCTGCATTTCCATACTATGACGGATACGTTAGACTTGATGGTGTGGTAAGCTTTGACCAAGATTGGCGTTACAGGATAAATATTCTTACAAAGCATCCAACGGCACTGGGGACGATGCTATGCATATTTTTTTTAACGATCCTCCCCTTAACAAAAAATTATGTTAGCACATCAAAAAAATACCTCTGCCTTGGATTACTTTTTGCTGTAACCCTTTTTTCTGGATCACGAACAGCGCTGCTTTGCATTGCCTTGTTCTCTTTCTACTATTTCATTTCCAAGAAAAAAATTTTTTCAAAGATGTGCATTATCGTTGCAATCGCCGTCGCGGCAAGCAACGTCTCGGAAACTTTTATACAAGACCTTACAACTAAAGGACAGGGAAGTTCCATAGAGCTTCGCCAAGAGCAAATGGCATTCTCCTACTTATTATTTCTCCAATCTCCTTATTTTGGAAACGGATTAAGATTCATGGAAAAATACATAGTAGAGGACGGAAAAAACGGGCAAAAAGGCATTGACAATGTTGGTGGGCTAGAATCCATAGTATTCATGCTTCTAATAGATCAAGGCATTTTCGGCCTTATTTCCTATTTCTTTTTTATATGCTGGATGATTCTATTCTTCAGAAAGCAAGCGAAAATGGGGCATACGGAAGGAATCCAAGGTTTACTCGTATTATCGTCCTGTACACTATTTTTCATTCTTTCGGGCCATATCGGAGCTAACGAGGTCATGTGTTACACATTCGTTGGAATGCTAGCCGGAGGATGCGTCATGGCTCAAAAATCATCGGAAAAATCGAACGAAAAAATACATAATGCCAGCGTGCCCTCCCCGCAAAAGGAATAACTGCAATTTTCGTTTGACACTACTAAATTTCAACCTAGGATTCCTTAAGGCTTCATAATAGACTGGAGATCTTAAAGTTTCTCTCAACAGTCGGCACACTTTAAAAAAATCCCTTTTTTTTGTTTTTCTGACATAATGATGAAACAATCTGGATGCACGCCAAAAGCAACCATAGGCAAAAGCGTCAACTATTTTGTCATTTCCATTATACACTTTATTTATATACTCTAAAGTCGCATTATCTAGACAAATACAATCCTCCGCCCGCCTTTTGTCGTACTTATTCACAAGCGAGGACGGCGTATATCGATAATGATATAAAGGTCGCTTCAACCATGCAACAGTAGTAACGCGCGACAAAACCTGCAGTACAAAAAAACTATCCTCGCCATAGTGAATATTTCGTGGAAATTCAATACCCGCAACAACATCTTTGCGATAAATTTTACAGACAGGTCCTACCAGCGCAAATATTCCAGAAAGTCCGTTCATAACATGATGATTATAAAATGACTTGTCTACATTCCTGTGCAACAAAGATAAAACTAAATCCTCTATTTCAGCCCCATGAACCACGACATCTTTTTTGTAAACAGAATGAACTTGTGGTAACGCCCCAGCCAGTTCTTTCATCAAGTCACATCCGCAAATATCGCTATTCGTTCTTTGGGCTTCATTCATTAGTAATGAACACATTTCTAAATCAATCCAATCATCAGAATCAACAAACATAATCCAAGCACCCTTCGCAAGCCGCAAGCCCTCGTTTCTTGCCACAGAAACACCCTGATTACTTTGATGAACTACACGAACACGATTGTCAGATTGAGCCAACTCATCGCACAACTGGCCACTTCCGTCCACTGAGCCGTCATCGACTAAAAGAACTTCTATATTCTTGTAGGTTTGTTTCAGTAAACTATCAACGCAATATTTTAGACATTCTAAAACATTGTATACCGGAACGATGATAGAAATTAAATCGCGTTGCATTTATAATTCAAAAGTAGATTTTTCAGGTAAAATTGTTTGAAAAGCCGAATTTAAACAACCTTTTTCATATTCAAAATCCACATCAGGATTTGAGTCATTAAGACAAATCATATGACAACTTTGCGATCTAACTTTTTCGTAAATGTATTCGTTCATACGACCTGGCTTAAAAACAAATGTTCGCCCTTTAAGCATCGAGGGGACAAATTCCCCCTTCAAAAGTTGCCAATATCGCATAAGCCATTCACTAACATCGTCCTTTTGACGGAATTTATGCGATGCCACTTCATTTAACAAAGATTCTTCCTTGGACCATACCTCTTCAAAAATTTCTTTTCTATAAGCGTAAGGCAAATGAGGATCGTTCATGCCAAAAAAACCCGGCCACAAAGACAATACAAGATTGCGAAGGTTTTGCACCCCATATAATGGGTTAAAGAACCTTAAAAGATGCGCCTTTATGGTCTGACGCTTATCAAAATGATGATTAATAACAGCCCAATTGTTCAATTTGATAAAACTAAACTGGTCATATGGGGAAACAATGCCCAAAAGAGCTCGGTCACACGGCATGCCCCTTTTGAAAAAAAAACTAGGTGGCACCGGCTTTATCAAAAACATATCGTCATTAAACAATACGAATTTTTTTGACAGTTGGGGAATTCGATGGGTAAAAAGTTCTATGACGCTCGAATTGAATGTGGGCAGAAATTTTTTTGGGATATAGTCCTTATGACTCACGATATGTAATTTGGGGTTTTCTTTATTCAACCAAGAGGGAAGATGTCCACATGTAACAAAATGAATTTTTCGCACCCATGGCGCAAATTTTTCAATGCCGCGGAAAAGATACTGAAGCACACCCCAATCACGGAAACGATTTGTGGCGTTAGAAACAATCTCTTTCGGAGCGTACCGTTCTTTTTCCGCGCGCCATTCAGGATCACTTCCATCAACCCAAAATATAACAAAGTCAATGTCAGAATTCATATAGAGCTCTCCACAATTTTCTATTGGACAGCCAAGACTGCGATTTTATATACTCGAAAGCAAGTAATCCCTTTCCCTGCAACAAGCCCTTCTTTAAATCATCCTTCGCCCGTTTAAAAGTCAATTTCAAAGATTCCTGATGAGACTCCTCTGAGTCGTAATCATAGCAATACATCATCTTTTCGGCGTCAACAAGACTCCTGACACAACCTATTTTAGGACAAATTACTACTTTCGCATAGGAAAAAGCCATCCAGAGAGTTCCAGAGTTCAAGGTACTTTCTTTGTCATAGGGAGCAACCAATAATGAGCATTGACGCAAATAAGCATCCATCATTTCCACTGGCACGAAGTTGAAATCCAGATATATTGCACTATTATTGCTCGAATCCATAACTAATTGATCCATATACGATTTTTCAGAGCATGCGCCACATACCAACAAAACAAATCCATCTGCAGCAATTCCCGAGTTGGAAAATGACTTTATCAATAAATCTACATTTTTATACCGATCAACAACGCCGATAAAAAGAATTATTTTCTTTTCTTTGGGAATTCCGTATTTTTCAAAAACATTCACGTCAGATTTGGGGTAATCACCGATATAATCACCATGGGGAATACAAATAATTTTTTCTTTGTAACATTTTAGGTCCGGAATTTCCTCAAAGGATTCTTCGCATAGAATATGTATACGGTCACTCCATTTCATTAAATACCGCATCATTATCTTGGAAAAATGCTCCCCCCTCCCCCTACAATGAGCAACTTTGTTATGAACACTCCATATAATAGGTTTGCCGCGTAGGCGAAAATACAAAAGCGTGAAAAAACGTATAAAAAAATTTAGCCACACGACAAATCTTGATTTACCGCGAATATTTTCCAGCCAATTAAAATGAACGATATCATAAGAGAAAAAAATCCTTTTTTTTGATTTTAAAGCCTCATTAAACCCAATTACTTCAAATTCACTCGAAATAATTTCCGTCAAATTCCCCAAATACGAATTCTGCGGCGTTTTTTTTTGCGGAAACATTAAGATTTTTTTCATAATTCATTCAAAGGTTTATTTTTCAACAATCAAACGAATTTCATTTATCAATTGTTCTGACGCAAAATCCGACACAGGCCTTAATGGTTCAACATCTGAAGACAAAAGGTACTTTTTCAAAGCTGATTCATCATTTGCGACATGAACCAAGTTCAATTTTTCCAAACATTTCGGCCGTGGCCATTTGATGATTGTTTCTATGCTCTCCAAGTTCTGCAATCCGCGGAAATACGACTATTGGTTTTTGCATTTGCAACGCAGACACAATAGTCCCAACACCTGCATGGGCAACAATAATGCGGGACTGTTGGCACATTTCATTAAAGTCATCGACAGTCAGAAAACCTACAGTCTCTATATTTCGAGGTTTGTAGTTTCCACACAAAGTTTGCGCTATAATTTTTTCTTCAATATCAGCTGCCATTCTATCCACAGCCTCAATAAGCCGATCAAAAGGAGCTTGCGTGCCTATCGTACAAAAAATCATAGCCTACCCCAATACATTCCCCGCAAATTTCACTTTTTTTTCGCTTAAGTGCTCCCATTGAGTATAGACATAATCAACCCCCATTTTTGCAGCCAACTTTCCGCACAAACTAAGACAATGCGCATTTGCAATGGAGTCAATCCAGATTGTTTTTTTTCGAAACACATATTTTGCAATCAGTAATAGCAGCAATCCTGGAGCAGCCCCCGTCGAAAGCACCGTACTCGGTTTATGTTTCATCAGAATGAGCGCATCACGAAAGACAGACGGTACAATTTTAAAAACGTTCCATCTGGAGAAATCTGGAACAATACAAACTCTGTCGTCGCCGACCACTGCAAGTGCGTTTTTGTGCGTACACACATAAAACACATCATAGGCATTCTCTAATGGTCGCATTATTCGCAAAAGCTGAATCCAATGACCACCAAAGGAGGCCACTGCAACAATTTTCTTTTTTTTACAGAGTTTCTGCATTGGTCAAAAACCTACTCCGCCTTTCCCTTGCCGATGCTGGACACCTCGAAACCAATCTTACGGAGGGCGTCAGCGTCCAAGATGTTACGACCGTCAAATACGAAGGCGGGCTTGGCCATAGAGCTATAAATTCGTTTCCAGTCCAGTTCGGCAAAGCATTTCCATTCAGTGCAGACCACCACCGCATGAGCGCCTTCGGCAGCCTTGTAGGGGTCTTCTTCGAATGTCACCTGGTCAAGCACGTCCTTCAGGTCGCGCTTGGCATCAGGAATAGCCTTGGGGTCAGTCACCACCGGCATCGCATGTTCATTGAGCAGGTCACGGACCACCAGGTTCGCCGGGCTTTCGCGGGTATCACCGGTATTGGCCTTGAAGGCAAAGCCGAACACCGCAATTTTCTTGCCGGCGATGGTATTGAACATAGTCTCCAGCATGCGGTCCACCACGCGGTGGGTCTGCCATTCATTAATCTTCACCACCGATTCCCAGTAGGCGGCCACCTCGGGGAGTCCGTAATAGCCGCACAGGTACACCAGGTTCAAGATATCCTTCTTGAAGCAACTTCCGCCAAAGCCGATGGAGGCCTTGAGGAACTTGGGGCCTATTCGTGTGTCCTTGCCCATCACAAAAGCCACCTCGTCCACATCGGCACCGGTCTTTTCGCAAAGGGCGCTGATGGAGTTGATGGAACTGATACGTTGTGCCAGGAAGGCGTTGGCAGTCAGCTTGGTCAGTTCGGAACTCCAGAGGTTCGTGGTGAGGATACGGTCACGGGGAACCCAGTGGGCATATACGTCC
>Ga0247611_10004296_pt1 | contig 19903 bp, 24 predicted proteins | sample 177DNAGHGhighgp2_FD_192422 | JGI IMG/M metagenome (GOLD analysis project Ga0247611, IMG submission 192422) | Sheep rumen microbial communities from Palmerston North, Manawatu-Wanganui, New Zealand - 1770 DNA GHGhigh gp2 | ecosystem: Host-associated > Mammals > Digestive system > Stomach > Rumen...
TATATTAATAAAGATTTAAATTCTGACTCTCCATACAGTATTTCAATTGGATTGCCTTCATCAATAAGGTGTATCTATGTAATACTTCGGATCAGTCTTGATTAATAATGCCTTTCAGTCTTTAGGATCTGTTATGATTGTCTTTATTAATTCAAAAAAGCTTCATAGAACATATTTCCTTGAGTAAGTTGCCTTACTTGTCCTATCATATTGCCATGAGGTATTTGTTGTTTGTCTTCCTGATTTCCAAATTGTCATAAAAAAACACCATGAATTAAATTTCAATGGTGTTTATAATCAGAAATGTCTTTTTGGTTATTTTTTATCAGATTTTGATTATATCTATAACTGATTTAAGCTCTTGTACATAAGCAGATGCAGCACTTCAAGCATATCTTTTAGCAGTAGTAAAGCAGTAAACAACTTCTTCTCATTCTTCTATTACTGCATATCAAGTTGTACTTAAAGGAGAAGCTCTTCAGATAACTACATTACAAGATGTATCATAAATAATAGCATAATCAAACATTTCTCATTGTTCAGCATAATTAGCTCAATGCACCAACATAGCAGTATGTCTTCATTCATTACTTGCTGATGTCTCCATTCAATATTCTCTATAACTGAATAAGTAAATTCAAGCTTCTAGGAATTTTATTCTCTTATCATTTAATTCACAGAATCCACCATCTCAAGAGATACTCATAGTTCAGTTAGGAATACGATTATAATCTCAGTTAGCAGATACAGATCATCAAGTTAGTTTTACTTGCATAGTTCTCACTTTTACTCATCATCAGCTACCTCATCATTCTGAATTCCTTTCATTTATTCACTTCTTTTTTCTTACTTTAAATCATTCATGATCTCTAGGTCGTTGATAATCAGAGAATAATTGCTCATCTACATTATTATATTGATTTCAGAATGAACCTTGATTGTTTATCATCTATCCCTTTGATTAGATACTAAATTAATGCTGAATACCTCAGGAGTATAGTTTTGTGTTCAGTATCATTTCACCATCACCTGTAAGCTATGAGTTCTAGGTAAATCTAATTTATTGTTTATATTTGTTATTCTTTCAAACTTCTCAGTATATCATTCAGCTGAAAATGAAATAAGCTTCCTAAAATGATTGAATGAAGTAAATGTTAATGATGTTCATCATTCATAGCTTATTTTATTTGTTGTGTTTATCTGAATTGGTAAATCTCATACTAATTCAAATGTATATTGATGTCCATTCTGTTCAATGAACTTAAAATAATATTCTCATTCAAATCAGTCTACTGTATATTGGATAATATTTCATTGATCATCTTTCTGTGAGATTTCTCTATTAGTTGTACAGATAAATGTCCAAAAATGATAATGATTAGCGCATATCCAATATTCTATACTACAATTAGAACTTGGTAAGATAAATGATGTATGTAGATCATAAATCTCTTTTTCTATGAAATGATTTCAGACTATCATTGGTAAAACTACCTCAAATTCTTGCTTATAATTCTTTATTGCTTTATCTCATAGATATTCTCTAAAGTAGTAAGTATTTCAGATTTTAGTTGATAATGATAGAGATTCCTCTGCTAGAGTAAATCATTCTATTGTCTCTCAGCTTTCTCCTTCATAGATTACTGCTAATCCTTTTCATCAATATGTATTTCAATACATAAATACTCTTCAATCATCTGTACCTATTAGGATATTATCTCTCCACATTTCAATAAGATTAAATCTGAATAATTCAGACTTTTCTATATAATTCCTTTCATATCTTATCTCCTTTCATGAAATAATCTTTACTAATTCAGATCCATTATAAGCATATAATCAGCTTATTCATCTATCATCTGCTATGATATAGATTAAATCATTATATCTTACTGCTCCTATAAATTTTATTCATGGATAAGTTGTTGTTATAGCATTCTCTCATGTAGGATCATCTACACTAGCTTTAGATATTACTCAGAATCCTCTTTTATTTCAGAATCTATATATTACTTCATCAGTAACTACCATATCAGCAAACTCTTCTCCACTTCTCCATGGTAACTCAGATTCTTCTACAAAATTATATCTTCATTCTACAGGTTCAAACATATATACAAGAGCTGTATATACATTACTTATTACATATGCTTCCTCTTTAGAATATTGCTCTTTAACTTTCCTTTGAAGATAAGGAGGTAAGAAAGCTGTATAACTTCTTGCATAAAAATCTGATGGTACATCAAATTCCAATGTTCAATTAAAGCTCATCTCAGTTCCTCAATCATCTTCTTTTACATTGTTTAGTTTTACATGAAGAGAGCATTTAGTTCCTGCTGTTCATTTAGCATATCAAGGGATATAAAATGCTGTTATATTCCTATTAAATGTCCAATCTGTAGGCTCTATTCAAAAATATGTTTTATCTGTACTTTCATGTGTAACTATTTGAGAATATCAAGTACCTGCATAATCTATTCTATCATTATCATCAGTATTATAATACAGATTAGGATAATATGCTTTTACTTCATTTATAGTTAAATCTCAATAAGGAGTTCCTGTAGATTTCTCCTTTTTTATCATAGTTAAAGCTCAATAAAAATATCATACCTCATCAAAAGATACATCAAATTCTATTGTAGAAGGAGTCCCTGATACAGATATTACTCAGTTATTTATTGTACATCATACAGGATTAGATAGAGTTATTGTTGGTTTAAAACTTTCATTAAAGTATGTATAAACTATTGTAGAAGTTACAACTACTATTGTCTTCCATTGTATTCATCTATTATCTCGTTTTACTATTAGCTTTATAGGTTTTCATCTACTAGGATCTTCATTTCAAGAACCATAATTTATCTGATTAATTACTCATAGATTCATAGATCATCATGTCACATATTCCTGCTCTAATGTATCATAAACTCTACAATCAGAATGAAGCTCAAACCTTCAAGTAGGATCTACATCTACTACTCATTCCTCAACTTGAGATGCTCAGCTCCAAGCAGTAGCTTTAAAAGAATTAGAACTTGAGAATATATCAGCATTTTTAGAAAAAACAAATCAAGGATTAGCTGAGTATTTATCTGTTTGATGTCCTGCAGGTAATCCTTGTCTGTATAAGTTTAAATTATCTATAGCCATTAGTATACTAATTCAGAATAATAAATATATCATGTACGAGTAGAGATAAATCTTATCATCTCTAATAATAATTCTTGATATTCTACCTTAGCAATATTAGCTTTTTCAAAATCTTGTTTTACTCTCCATAACTTTTCTCTTAATCCTATATATAACAAATCAGCAAAATCTGATAAATCTTCATGTCATGGGAATATATCTTCAAGTTCAGATTCCAATGTAAGTTCCTCTATATTCTCTACTCATTCTATCATTAATCAGTTCTCTACATCTTCATTAGGTTCAAAATTCAGAATGATATGATTATCTTTTAATGTCCATCATTTTGCTTCTAAAAATTCCTCATAATTGCTTAATTCTCTTAATTCCTCTTTGATTCCATCATGAATTAAGAAAACTTTCTGTACTTTTGATATTCATGGTACTTTAAACTCATCTTCTTCTCATTCATTTATTATTGTCTGATGTCTTGATATAGAGTATTCAGTTACTCATGCTTGAATATCTGTTGTCCAATAATTCCAAAAATATTGCTTATCCTGATTTACAATCTTTCTCCATACTTGTTTATAGAGTTCATTAAATACTACTAAAGCTTTCTCATATGGATAATCTGCTTTAGATGTATTTGTCTCTAAATATGCTTGATTAAATATCTCTTCTACATTCATACTCAATAATAAATAATAAGTTAAAAGACTGACTATTTATTAGAGAGGGGAGGCTTACATCTCACCTCCCACAATCTAAGTGATATTCTTAAGATGATTAACACCTATTCGTGTTTTTGGATACTATCCTTCACCTCCTTCATCATCAGAAGTATTAGCTGATAATGTACCTTCAATCTTTACTAATTGTTCTACATTTTGTTCAAATACTTTACCTCCATGGATAATTTGTCCCATAAGGTTGTAGTAGAATCATGTTGTAGCTTTAGCAAGATCTAATTCTGTAAGTTGTCTTACATAGTTATATGCTCTTGGCTTGAAAGCATACATGTCTCCCTTATTAGTGATGAAGTTAGACTTATAGATTTGGAATCCTCCATATTCTCCTAAGTATCCTTGAATTACAGCATTAGCTTGTCTCTCAGTTCCGTTAAGGATTTGAGCTTGAGCAATAATAGCAGCAACCTTTGGAGATACTACTAATACACAATCATCCCAAACTTCAGCTTCTTCAAGCATTGTTTTAGCATCCAAGATAGCATCAGTAATAGTTGTTTTATCAATATTACCTGTGATAATTCTTTCAGCTCCTGCTGTAGTAGCGAAGTTAGTTTCAAGAACTTGTAAGATTCCTTTTTCAACAACATTATCAATACCAACAAGAAGTGAACTTCTTCTAGCATCTTTAATATTGTAAAGAGTTTGAACTTCTTCAAGAGTAGAGATCTTTTCTCTGAATCTATGATACTTGTTTACTACAAGAGTATCTTTTGTGATAACTCTATCAGATGCAGTAATATCTTCAAGAGATGTAGCTCTAAGGTCTCCATCATTTCTATCAGATACATCAGTAAGTTCAATTTTTGGTTCAATAGGAACTGATACTTGATCTCCTGCTTGTTTTAAAACTCCTTCAAATTCATAGTTAGCCATAGCAGTAAAGACTAATCTAGGTTTATCAGACATTTTTCTTCTGAGTTGTGCAGCTAGCACTTTTCTGACTTGATCAACTTGAGTCATTTTAATTAAATATAAGAATAAATAATAGTGTCATTACTTATCCTTGAGGTTTGTGTCATTTATTTGTTTACTACTGAAGCTAATCAGTCTTTTACTTCTTTCATAGCTTTAGCATGATTTTCAAAAGACATATGTAATAGTTCAGCTACAGTATAAACTTTTTTAGGAGAAGAAATCTGAACCTTTACCTTTGGAGCTTCTTTAGGAGCTTCAACAGGTTTTTCTTCTTCCTCTTCCTTATCAAAAGCTCAGAATTCAGCTAGCTTATTATCAAGCCATTCCATATCCTCAGCTTTCTCATCAGGTTTTTTATTTGGGGGAAATTTCTTCCCTGTAGGATTCAACTCTTCATAGAGTTTTATTTTTTCTTCTGTAGGCATTACAATTAAATTAAAGAACTAAACAGATTTATACTCTCAAGATTCTAGTTTAGACATTACAGAATCAAACTTTTCAGGATCATCTGCTATCTCAGCTAAGTCTTCATTACTCCATTCTTTTTTCTCTCAGTTGAATAATGCTTTATTAGGTTTTCATGGATTAGGATTCTCTGATTGAGAAGGCTCATATCATGAAGCTCTATAAGCTTCTTCCCAAGATAAATCTGAATGCTTTTCTTTGAAGGTCTTAACCTCTTCAGGAATCTCTTCAAATCAATACTTTGTAGTAAATCTTACTTCATCTTTTAGAGACTCTCTAATAGCTTCTCTTTCTTTTTCTATAGCTTCTTTAGTTGCTAAGTCTTTGTCTTTGAATGCATCTTTTGCTTGAGCTTTCTTTTTCTCATACTTAGCTTGTAAAGAGTCATAGTCTTCTTTAGAGACATAATCTTTTTCAAGATCCTCTCTCATAATGATGTCAGATTCAGCTACTTCCTTTTCTGTTCAATCATCTAGGATAATTTTTGCCATACTTTTGAATTAGTGTATAAAATGATGTTGATAAGTGGTCATCCTCCACCAAATATATCAGATTAGCTCTGAACTTTTTTAGTTTTCTCATTAGAAGAGAATTCTATATTATCAATAAGGGTTTTTATTCTCAATGGACTCCTTCTTATCTCTTCCAAGACTTCTATTGCTGTATAGTTTAAGTCTTTATCATTCCATTTGAGCTTACTTAACTCCTCATTTCTACCTCCATTATATATCATTTCTTTCAAATTGGTTATTTTTTCTTGGAGATATTGATCGATTAATATCCAAAATCTCTTCTGTACCTCTTCAGTCATGAGGTCTTTGTCTTGTGGTCTAAGCATTTCCTGTAACTTCTGCATTTGTAGTATCTGTTTGAGGTCATAAAACATTTGGTTTATTGTTTGCTTGGTTTTGTTGTGAGATGTAGTTACTTACTAATTGATTTGTACTTGCATCTTGTCATTGTTGCATCATAGCTCCTTGCATTTGTAATTGTTGCTGTTGTCAGCTTAATATTAATGCTCTTTTTCTTGCAGCTATTGCTTTATCTTTGAATTTAGAAGGTATTGCTTGCTGATATACATGGATATAAATACTGTGGTTTTCAGACATATCTTGTATTTCAGGGACATCTTCTAAAGCATTTAATAACTCTAAGTTTAGCATAGCTCTATCATATTCAGGAGGCATATCATAAACAGAATTCACTAGCTCTTTATCCATTCAAACTGTTCTAGCAAAAGACTTTGTTAGAATAATTTTTCAGAATTCTGATGCAGATTGCATAAGTGGTTGATATGCAGCCATAAATGCAGCTTTATCAGCTTCATCTTTCTCAGCTTTATCTAAGATAGATGTAAGTCTGATATGTAAATCTACTTTAGTATTTAAGTCTTTACCTTTGATAGTATAATTTACTACTCATATTCAGCTATTAAGCTCAAAATTCTTTTCAGATTTCATCTTAAAGTTAGCTTGATATTCTCTATACCATAATACATCCCAATATTTCTTTTCTCATCGGAGGAATATCTTGAATATAGTAGATAATCTTACATTCTGATTACCTTGTAATAATTGAGACTGAGTAGCTGTAATAGTTTTAGAGTAAACTCAGATAGATTGTTCATCAAATCAGATTTCTTTTGTAGATTTCTGATCGATCATATTTTTAAGATTATATCAGTCTGAATTACTTGCTGTTTGTGTATTAATATTCTCAATAATTTTCTGATTAAGAGGCATTGTAGCTCCTAAATACTTTCTTTTTCAGATTTCTCTCTTAGATAATTCTTCTCATTTAATATAAGCAGGATCATATATTGTTATTCAACTAAAGACTTCTTCATGAGTCTTGTTAAATAAAAGATTAAAAACCTGTTCTTCTGTGTATTGGTTATCTCTTCCAATATCTCATACACATAATCAATATGGATCTCATTCTTTAGGAATAAACCATGAATGAACTACAGGACATGGAATAAGTGTAGGATCTTTTTTCTCTTCACTTCTTACTGCTTTAATCTCTTCTAATCTTATTAGTAATGTTCTATCATTAGCCCATTCTGTAAGATACCATCTGTTATTGAATTTTGTAAAATGTCTGTAAACTGAATAGAATCTAAGATTAGATGGATAAACACTGAAAGGGAATCCAACTCAAGTTCAATCAGCCCATGATGTTAAAGCTCAGTTATATTGGTCTTTTCAATTTCATGTAGCTTTCTTAATTTGCTTTAGCTCTTCATCTGTAAGCATAAGCTCTTTATTTTGATATAAGCTGTTTAATTCTCATTCAGTAAGCTGTAATTCAAATCAATGAAATCAGAATCCATGAACTAAATCAAAATCAGGATCAGGTATCCAACTTAAAGGATGCATCAATCTCTTTTTAGGAGATTCTGTTGTTTTATCCCATCATTCAGATACTGCTAAATATGGTCAATAATCAACCATATTAGTTATCTTTTGATACATAATTACATCCTCATCAAGTTCCTCATAATCAAACTTTAGAAGATTATTCCATGTATCAGCATATTCTACATCTCATAGCTTTCTACCTTGAATAGAAATCAGAGGTCTATTCTTGTATAAAGCAGATACAAACAGATTCCTATTTGTATATAGAGATTTAGATTTTACTACCTCTCACTTTTTCATCTTATCTCATTGGATATTGTATTCCTTTTGATATTGGAGAAGTAAAGGTCTTTTCTTTTGAGCTACTGAATATCATGCTTGATATTCTTGTTCAACTTTCTGACGGATCTCCTCATAAGTCCATCATTGAACCTTCTCAATCATTTTCTTGGTGATAATATTTTCCATGATTATCTAAGAATATAAATTACTCATAATGGTCAAATACAGCATCGTATCTCTTAATAGGTCAAGACTGATTCAGTTCAAATACCATTCTCATCATGATAGAATCAGCAATGTCAGGAGAATTATCTCATAGTCTTTTTTTCATCTCTTCTTTAGATTCTAATAAGATTTTTCAGTCTTTATCAGGATTCTTTTTCAAGATGTTTTCTAGCTCTAAACATATCTCATCTTTATCCTCTCAGCTTGCATCTATCTTGATCAATCTCTTTTCAGCTAAGAAATGGAGCTTGAAATAGCATTGAGCTTTGAGATTTCAGTAGTTATTATCTACTTCAGTCTCTACAGGTCTTGCATTATTATGGAATTGATAACATCCTCTTAATTGGTCAGCAACTCATCATCAAACTCAATCAGTATCAATAACAATATGTCTCCTAGGAACTTTATATCGGTATTCTAATTCTTTGATTTTGTTTGCTACTTCATCAGTAGTTCTTTTCTCCATCCTAAAGAATTTTATTGCCTCTAATCATTTCCATACAGATATTATTGTTTTATCATTTCCTAATCTTGCAATATCTGCTGATATGTAAGTATCTTCACTAGCTTGAATATTATTTGTAAACAAGTCTAAGATTTCATCTGTACTAAATACCTTTCACTTTGTATCATCATATTCAAAATTTCAGTAGAGAAGTCTTTGCCTTGTAACTTCATCTGAATGTTCTAACTGTTCTATATAATTCTGAGTAAGATGTTTATTATCTGTAGCTTTAGCAGGTATAAACACTCTCCATTCAGGAAGAGTTCAATCTCTCCAAGGTCTATAGAAATCAGCATAGACATGTCATTTATCAGGATTAAATGTAAGTAAGATTTTAGGTTTAAGTCAGTACTGCTCATTCTTTTGTCTTCAGATACGAGTCTTTAGAATCTTGATTGCTTTCTGATCTACTTCTGCAGCTTCATCTACAAATCATCATGTATATTCAGTAGAACCGAATCTATGATAATCTGCATCAGTAGGTTTATATGCTAGATCAAGTAAATGTATCTGAGAACCATTCCAAAACTTAAAGATATTATTCTGCCAATCTTCTTTAGGTCTGAGTTCTTGTGGTACATTACAATCATCTAAAATCTCAAGATAAGTCTGATAGGTTGATTTCTTTAGTGTAGTCAATTCCTTTCTTCAGATAAAATATCTTGTTCAAGGATATGCTATACAACAGAATAAAACCCAACTAACTCATACTCTTGTTTTCCCTCATCAAGCTGCTCATCAATATCAGATTTCAGTAGTTTTATCATCCTGTAAATATCTGAAGCATTCAGCTTGTTTAGGTAGCAATTTTAAATTCCATTCAAAAGTACTACTCATCAATACTTACATTAATTAAAACTTGCTTTATTCATCCATTCTCATCTGTAGCATTTCATCTAAGAAGAGTATATCTTCTTGTAGATTCAGCTAATGCTGTAGAGATTTCTCACATTCTCATTTTTTGTACTGCTTTAGGATTAGATAGCTTTTTCATTATCTCTTGTTGTCACTTTGTGATAATTTCTAAATCTTTATCACAAATACCTACAATTCTATCATCCTTTGGTCAACTTTGCCCAAGTTCTTGCTGTACATTTGATACAGTTCCTTTTGATACTCATACTTGTTTTGCGATTTCTCTCTGACTCTTTAATGGATTCTGTAAAGTAGCTTTAATTACCTTTGCTCTATTCTTGAGCTTATCACTTCTTTCCTTTTTAGGTTTTTGTCATGCTTTCATTTATTTATATATTTACTCATATAAATGATTACCTATGTAATATAATCAGATTTTGGTATTTGGTTAAATTTTCTCCTTTCACTAGAAAAAAAAATCTGAATGGTTTGATTGTTTTCTCTACGGATCTATTCTTGACTCTCTATTCATGTAAACAAAAAGAGGAGAACTTACCTCCTCTATTTGCGACAAAAAACCTCTTAGACTGTGACACTAGCTCTATAAGCGAGCAAGTGAAATATAATCAATTTTCTTTTTTTGGTTAATTTTTGTATACTCAATTCTATCTTTTATTTTTAATTGTACTCTCTTTAGTACATTATCTACATAATTATGAGTACATCATAAGAGTACTGCTATCTGTCTTGCACTTAATTCCATTCACTCTTCCCATTCAAACTCAAAAAAGGTATTGAATATAAAATCATCTAATCTTTTATCTCATTTTCAGAATCTCCTTTCTATTCTTACTACATTATCCTGCTCATATATGATCACTGTGTCAAAAAATGATTCCCTTTCATAGAGTCTTCATTTCTTAAATAATTGTCTTCTTTTTAAACTAAGCATTCTATAATAAAAAGAATAAAAAATCTGATTTATGTCTTCTTACTACTCCATTTCTGCTTAATGTTGATTTTCTTTACTTCTAACTTCATTTTCTTTTCTGTTTTCTTTACTACTTTCTTTAACTGTGGTATATTTGCTATTTTCTTCTCTGTTGCCTTTCTACATTCAGGACAATAGCTTAATCCTAATGGTCGGTGGTATTTACATACAGGACAAATTATCGGATGTCACATCTTCATTGATTTCTGATAAAATTGTTTGAACTTTCTCTAAGAGTCTTAGTCTATTATTTCGGTTATTATTAGCATGAGCCCATTCATGACATCATCTACATAATAAAATTATGTCAGATCAGTCTTCTGATTCTTTTCTTTTTCATCTGAAGCTTGACTTGATATGATGTACATCTACTCAAACCCTTCTCTCACACCTTTCACAGAGACATACTTCTCAAGCTTGTTTTCTCCTTGTTTTATATCGTATTTTGATATGATTTAGCATAAACCAAAAAATCCTTTGATATAAATCAAAGGTTCTACTGAGTTCTCTACTACACTACCTTGTATATATTGTATTAGCTATTCATTGCAACTCCACAATGATAACTTTTTTTTATCAAAAAATTTAGATATTTACTTTATTTTGGTTGTTGACTTTTATATATAAATATATGTGTAGTATGTAGAGAATTAAAATGCAGTAGAACAATATACTCATTTTAGTTTTCTAATTCAAAGAAATGATAGAGAAATATATAGATCATATTAAATATGTTTTATGATTATCAGAGCTTACTGCATTAAGCTATAAGTATTCACTTAAAAAATTTGATATATTCCTTAGATCTGAATGAAAAGATTTAGAAAATCCTGAGGATATTAATTACATTGATATTAATAAATGGATTATCTCTCAAAAAGATATAAACAACAAAACAATTAATAAAAGATTAGCTTCTGTTAAATGATTTCTTAATTGGTTAAGAGATAATAATTATGATGTTATAGATCCTTCATCTATTAAATGTCTAAAAGAAGTAGATAGACCTATAGGATATTTTTCTAATACAGAAAAAAAAAGAATTCTGAAATTTGTTAATGAATGATACTGAAATTGTACTGAGATTCAGATGAGGAATAAACTCCTAGTTTATGTTCTTATGTTTACTTGATTAAGAATACATGAAGCTTTAGAGATAAAAACTAATGATGTAAAAGAATCTATTCAGATCATAGGGAAATGATGAAAACACAGATGGACTTTCTTTAGACCTGAAATACTTTCTCTTGCTAAAGAATATCTTAATAAAAGGAGAACTTATTCAGAATACTTATTCTGTACCGTATGAAATAATAAGCATTCAAAAAGAGGGGAAAAATTAGATACATCATCAGCTAGAGCTATGTTTATGAGAATGAGTAAAAAGCTATGAATACATATTTATGCTCATAAATTCAGACATACTTATGCTACAAGTTTACTAAAACTTAAATGATCTAATATCTACAATATAGCAAAGCTATTAGGACATAAGGATATATCTACTACTCAAATCTATCTATGATGTAATGATAAAGAATTAAAAAATCTACAATTTTCTTTAAAAATTTAGAAATTCGGTTTTTCCGATTTTCTTAAAAATCTTAGTTAAGAACTAGGATAATTTTTTCAGTAAAAAAAAGTATAAAAAATCTTGCAAATAAAAAAAATACGACTATAATATTGTCGTCAAAGGTTGTTACAGAATCTCTTACCCAAGAGATCAATGTAAATTTCTATTCAACCTGTTAACTAGAATCGGTTTTCTAGGGAACATGAATAGATGATAGGAGTTCTATCAATTTACTAAACAACCTATGATATTCATAGGTTTTTTCTTTTCTCTACTACACTGCTACACTGCAAGGTTCTACTGAGAAAAAATCATGAATTGGTTGTCAATCTCAATAGGCACTGATTTATAGAGTGATATTGGTAATGACAACCTGCCAATTTCACTCTATAAGTTGGTGCTTTTTATTTACTGCTTATAGAGTAACTACCTTTTATTTCTGTAAGTACGAAGGGATGAAGTACAAGATTACAAGTAAAGGTAATGGGTACAACTTCTATTGATATGATGAGCAAGGCATCATTCATGAAGTTGTTTGTATTGGGGGGTTGTTCTATTTAGCTGTGTTAAAGTGAGTAGAACTAATCCAACAATGAAATCCAATACCTAAGAAGAATTTAATTATGGTAACTGATTAAGATGAGAGAAAAATTTTATTTCTTCTGAACCTTCCGAGATACTGCTCAAGCTATAGAAGATCCTAAAGCAAGGTTAGAGTATCTAGAAGCAGTTATCAAGCATGGGTTAGGAGAAGAAGAATGAGAATTATCTCCACTAATCAATGCTCTAATGGTTCAGACAAGGTTCACATTAGACAGATCACAAGAAATTTCTGATTCAGCTAGTGAGAGATGAAAGAAATGATGAGCTCCTAAATGAAATCAGAATGCAAAGAAGAATTGGGAAATCATATCAAAACAACCTAATTCAAACAAAAACAATCTAATACAAACAAAAACAAGCGAAGAAGAAGTAGAAGAAGAAGTAGAAGTAGAAGAAGAATATAGAGAAAAAGAAAATAAAGAAAAAGATATTTCAACAACCACCACACAACTATCTGCTAAAATTAATTACATGAATGGTATGAGGAATGTTGAAATACGAGGAAAGCAACTCATCTCTAAACGAAATTCTATTACACATAAGGAAGAGATAATGAATGAGGAGCTTAAAAAGTCTTTATACAATCTACAATCTATACCTATCTCTACATTTGAAGAAAGAGTCACTAAGTATCAATCTATTTGCGACAAGATCAAAGAGACTAAATCAGAAAAATTATTCTACTACCAAATCCGAGAGCGAGATTTATTGAAGTTCATATCTAAGATTAATTGGTTCTACTGAGAAGATTCAATAATCATAAGCAAGATAGCTCATAAGGATTGAAACATTAAAGACCTAGCTGTTAAAAGATTAAAACAAGGACAGCAACAAACAACAACAAAATATTCAGACCTTTTAGACAATTTACACTACCATGAAGCAACTTAACCGACCTCCAATATCAGAGGAAGAGGCAAAGGAATTAGCTGAGTTTGTTGAAGATGTTATCTCAATAGACTATGAGACATTTGAGAAATGTAAGTCAGACTTCCCTTGATACTGAGGTAAAATCATGAAATTCTTTAGACTACCTAAAACTCCTCTACATGAGAAATATATGCAATGGTGCAGACCTAGTAGAGAGTTAAAAGAAAAGAATGAGACATGAGTTATATTGAGAAAGATGGATAATAACTCTCAAAGAATGATGAATGAATACAATCTAATGGAGTCAGAAGTCAGATACCAAATAATCAAGAGAATTAAAACATGGCATAAATTCTGATGAAATGATGAAGTTATTACTATCTGAATACCGTATTTTGATAATACAGAGAAGAGAGCAAGATTCTACTGAACTATTAATATCTATCAATCTAAAACTCCTGCTCTATTTGAAGAAGTAGCTAATACATACAGAAGGTTTACATGAGAACCTGAGATAATGATTCGCTAATTTATCACTTAAAAAGACCAACGATGACAACTAGAAAAATTGTTACAGCATATGATGCTATAAGATTCTATAACCATCCTAACGAGGAAGTTAGAAATGCAGCTCAAGAGTTCTTACTAGATAAATTCAGATGGGATTTAATAGATCATTACAATGAAGAAAACAATGAGCATTATGATTGACTTAATCCAAACTGAAAGTTTGAACAACGAGCTTATGATCAATTAAATTATTTATTTCAAAAAGATTAATACAGATGAAAACAGCAAAAATTACAGAAATTAAATGAGTTAATGAATGGAATAATCCAAAAACTCAAAAGCTTACTTACTACTTCAACTTAAAGCTAGATAACTGAGAAGAAATCAGCTTAGGGAAAATGAATAAAGATGCTTTCAAGTTATGAGATACAGTTAATTATGAAGATTATACTGATGATAAATGAAAGCAAAGACAAAGAGAAGTAAGAGAGAATAACTTTAAGAAGACTTATAATCCTGAAGCTAATAACAGATGAGCTATGGTATGATTAGCTTACAAGATAGCATTTGATAAAGCATATAACTGAGAAGATGATTTTAATGCTACAATTCAATTAGCAAATAGGATATTTGAAGAAGCTATGAGTACTTACAATAAAAAGTATGAGCAAAAAACAGAAGATTCTGCTCAAACAGATACAACTACGAGCAAAGAAGAGAAAGATTTTGATCTTCCCTTCTAGTATCCATGCAAACAATGAGAGAGGAATAAAACTCTCTCAGAAATTGCATGATGTAGATCTAAGCAAAGCTAAAGACAAAATTAAGAAAAGACCTAGAGCTTATGCTTGGAGAAAATGGAATTGAAAACTATGAATACGAGAGAAAGTCTATAAAGACCATCCCTCTAAAGATCCTTTTTATAACCGATAATACTAACCATGTGTAAAATGAAAAAAGAAGTATATCTAAACAAAAGCATATTATTTGCTTTATGTCTTAATTACTGTGCTTACAGAATGAATATCTGAACTACTGATAATGAACTTATAGGATTCTGATTCCTTACAGTAGTATCCTTCTTAATGCTCATGTATAGCATCTGAAAGTTTATATGATGCTTTATGGAGAAGTAGATTTTATATCCTAAGTGACACTATGAATACACAAACGAAAATAACAGCATTTGCATTTCTACTAGCTTTATTCTGAATTTCATACTGATTAGTATGTCAGAGTAATGCTAAAGATTCTGAAAGATATTTATCTTTAAAACAAGAAAAAACTCTATTAGAGCAGCAAATTGAAGAAGAATCTGACTGATGGTGGGTTGATGAAGAAGCAAAAAACGAATGTATCCAATCATTTACTAACAAGCAAAATGATAGAAATAAAAATAATGATAATAGAAGAAATAGAATAGAACAAATTGAAAATGAAATGGGTTTAATTGAGAGCAGTCAAGCTCAGAAAAAAATCAACCTAACTGAATCTTGATCCATCATGAATGATACAGCCGAGAAGACTGAAGACAACAGATGGTACAAAAAGCTTTTGAAGTGGGTGGGTTGGAATTAGTTATATTGATTGAATGTGAGAATGGTCAATGGAATCCATTTGCAGTATGAGATCATTGAAAAGCTCATTGACTCTGTCAGATGAACACAGATTACCATAAGATACCTCAAGAATATTGGGAAGACCGATGAAAACAGATAGAGATATGTAATGAGAAACTTAAATGATGAACTAAGTTCTATTGACCAAGTCGTATAGTTAAGGGAGTTAAATGTTCTGAATATGTAAAAGACCGTTTTACATTCATATGATAATATCATGCATGTAAGATACAAAAACATATGGGACAAGCTCCCTGAACCAAAAGCAGAATATCATAACTTCTACAACAGGATCTCTACTTGAAGGTATACTGTAGCTGAAGCAGCTCAGCCTTGAATAATTACAAGAGATAGAAGAAGTGAAAAAAGGATATTCTATGATGAATACGAGGGAGAAAAAGTCTGATGGAGTATGTTTGATAAGAGAGTTACTTATCTAGGGATGAGTTTTGAGGAAGCAATCAAGAAGAATAAGAAAATGAAAAGTACTCTACTCCCTAACTATTCATTCAATACTACTAAAGTAAAAACTCATGCACAAGTTCTTCAAGAAAGAGAAAATAAATCATATAAGCTTATTGAAATTACAATGAAAGTAGAAGAAGCAAAGGTTTATCACAGTGTATACCGTAAGCTTATAGAAGAATTAGAACAAGAAATAAATCAATTGGAAGATACTGTCAGATTAAAAGAATTAGAGACAAAATTGAAAAATTTACAACAAGAATATCAAGTTTTTTTATCATTTAATCCTATATCATCATGACCGAAGAATTAACTAGAGCTTTAAGCTTTATGGGAGTCTGAGTTGTTTGTTTTATTATCTGAATGGGAGTTGAGTTCCTTATAGATCAGTGAGTCATAAAGAAACTTCTAAAAGATTCTGCTGATGTAATGGAGCAAGCTATCAAAGACAAAATTGAACTAAGCAAGCTTAGAAATGAAACAGAGAAGCTTAAATCAGAGTTATGTCACACAAAATTCCATTCAGATGTTCATACTAACAGTATGATTAAAGGTTTACAAGACAAAATCTCTAAATTAGAAAAGCTATTAGATAAATACAGAAAAGAGATTCCTATCTGTGAACTATACAAGAAAGATATTTTAAAGCTTAGATCTAAAGGTCTTACATCAGATGAAATCTGAGAGAAAATCTGAGTATCATGATCTACTATCAGGAAATCTTGGACTAAATGGTCTGTGTAAAATCCTCAAATACTACTCCTCTAAGGAGTAGATAGATAGCTAGGTTTTATAGGAATTTGCTAGTTATCTATCTCTTCCTTAGGGAAGAAAAAGTAGTTTTTGCATCGTTGGGTTTGGCAAAACATCTCCCTACTTGTTAGGGAGAAATCAGAAAGGAAATCAAAGCAAGGGAAAACCACATAGCATAGCCGGAGAAATCATGCTAGAATATAAAAGTATAAAGATAAAAGAACAATTCATGGTGCTGTAAGATATACCTTGCACTTACATGGAGTTCAAGCCTCCCCTTTCTGAAATCAGTTTTATTTATTCTAATATATCATGTTTAAGCCTATATCTAAAAAGGAGTTAAAAGAACCTCATATCCCTATGCCTCAAAAAACATTAGTCATTAAAATAGACTGATGATTAGGTAGAGTTATTGCTATGAGTTGAGCTATTACAGAGGTAGCTAAACAAAGACCTGTTAAGGTTGTAACTAGCCGACCATTAGTCTTTTGGTGAAATCCTTATATTGTATCAGTTCACTGATTAGATGATAGAAGACTCTATGAAGATGTTATTAAAGGGAATGATTATTTTGAATTAGAACCATATACAGATCCTAGATTCTTTAATGATTGAGCTAATTGGTTAAGTATTGCTGCATCTCAATTATGATTAAAAGATATAGCTGAACCTGTATTATTCCTAGCTGAACATGAAAAAAAGGAGAATGTGTTAGAAGGTAATAATCCAATAATATTTCAGCCTTTTGGATCTACTATGAAAATGAATTGAGCAGATAAAAGCTATAGAAGTCTGAAAATAGAAGATGCTCAGTATATAGCAGATAAATTAGTTTGATTAGGATTTACTGTATATGTAGCAAGGAGAGAAGACCAACCAATGCTTAAAAATACTCAGACTCTTACTACTCCTTATTTGAGATGGTTAGTTAGTTTATGTGCTAGATATCCTGTATTATGAGTAGATTCTAGTCTACATCATGCAGCTAAAGCTTTTAATAAAAGAGCTATAGTTATATGGAGTTGAACAGATGCTTGAAGATTCTGATATAGTTATCATATCAATATGAGAACAGATGCACCTTATGAGTATGTACCATTCAGATTAGGTATAGACTTTAATACAGATATCCAAAATCAACATACTAATAACTTTACTAAAGAATTCTTAAATCAAGTTATAGAAGAAGTAAAAAAGAATTTTGTAGTATATAGCTGAAATCCTTTAACATGTAATTGTAAATAATGACAGAATCTAATTGAATGTATTGTATAGGTAATGAGGAGAATCTACCTAAAGAAAATAAATTTGAGTTCCAAGATATAGTAAGGTATAAATGAGAAAATAAGAAATATTACTGATGTGAATGAATGGTTGTAGAACAATCATATCATAGATGCTATAGAGATTATGAGACAAAAGTAATTATAAAGCTTCAATGATGATACCAAAATGAAGTATGGGTATGGTGAAGTTCTTTGGAGAAAGTAGATCATACTAAACATCAATGAAGATAAATTTAGATCGAACTAAAATAAAATGAAAATACTGAGTTTATTTGATGGTATGGCTTGCTGATATGAAGCATTACAGAGAGCATGAATAAAGATCGAACAATATTATGCTAGTGAGATCGATAAATATGCTATACAGATAGCTAAAAAGAACCATCCTGATATTATTGAAGTATGAGATGTTCAGAATCTTTGGTATGAATGAGATTTGCTTAAAAGTTCTGAATGAAGACAACAAAAAAATATACGAGTTGCAGGTGTTTGACCTATAGATTTGCTTATCTGATGAAGTCCATGTCAATGATTCTCAGTGGCTTGAAAGATGTTAAACTTTAATGATCCAAGAAGTAAGCTATTCTTTGAGTATGTCAGACTCCTAAGAGAAGTTAAACCTAAATACTTCTTGTTAGAAAATGTTAAAATGAAGAAAGAATGGCAAGATATAATCAGTAGAGAGTTATGAGTAGAACCTATTGAGATAAACTCTAGCTTAGTATCAGCACAGAATCGTAGAAGATTATACCGAACGAACATACCTAATGTTTCTCATCCTACAGATAAAGGAATTATTCTTAAAGATATATTAGAAGATAATGTTGATGAGAAATATTATTATTCAGCTGAAAGATGGAACAGAATCTTAGCATGAAAATATGATATAGTTAAGAGATTAGAAGATCCTGGATCTAAATGTAATACTCTTACAACTGTATGAGGTTGAAATCATGAGAAAAAGATCGAAGACTTAATTTCTGTGAGGGGGGGGGAAATATTAGTAAGGCAAGCAACCAAGCTATGATATGCAGTAGCTCATGATGGTGATTGAATAAGTTTGGCTTACCCTAACTCAACTACTAGAAGATGAAGAGTACAGCATTGAAAATCTGATACTCTAACTACTCAATGAGAATCTCATGTAATACTAATTCCTCAGACAGTAAGAGTAAGAAAATATGAAGTAAATATTGAGAAATTAAAATCAGAATTAAGAAATAAAAAATTTGTAAGTCATTTATCATGTAAAGATATATCAGATAAATTATGAGTACCATTAACTAAGGTAGAACACCGATTCAGATTAGATGATTGCTTTGCTATACCTGATGAAGATATATGGTTCAGACTTAAAGAGTTATTAGAAATAAATACAGATGAGTTTGATAAGAGTATAACTGAGTTTGAGATAAAACCTTGAACTTATGAGAAAGCTGAAAGAAAAGTCTTACCATCATGAAAGATGACTACACTAACTACAAGTCAGAATGATGATATAGTAGATTATCCAAGGATCAGAAAACTTACACCTATAGAGTATGAAAGATTACAAACACTAGAAGATAATTATACAGCAGGTGTTAGCGACAGTCAGAGGTATAAGATGCTCTGAAATTGATGGACAGTAGATGTAATAGCACATATATTCAGATTTATACCCTAATAAAGTAAAATGAAAGAAAACTGAATTAGAAAATTAAAAAACATATTAAATGAATATGAAGATTATAAAGAAAAAA
>Ga0247611_10004299_pt1 | contig 19898 bp, 14 predicted proteins | sample 177DNAGHGhighgp2_FD_192422 | JGI IMG/M metagenome (GOLD analysis project Ga0247611, IMG submission 192422) | Sheep rumen microbial communities from Palmerston North, Manawatu-Wanganui, New Zealand - 1770 DNA GHGhigh gp2 | ecosystem: Host-associated > Mammals > Digestive system > Stomach > Rumen...
GCAACCGAATAAATGACAATGCATTTGGAGAATTCTGAAGAAATGCTTACCTTTGCACCCGATGATGAGTCACAAAAACGGCTGGTGGTTCGTCATCGGGTGTTCTTTGATGCAAATTATAGCAGAACAAGGAGATTAGTACGGTCTCTTATCCGGACTCGGCTTTGCCGCTTGCCAGAGCAAGAACCCTCAAAATTCTCAATCTCCCGAACTGCCTTTATACAAAGAAATCCTGCAAATCTTTCCAAAGTTACGAAAAGACGAATGAAAAGCCAAATAAATTTGTGCCTTTCGCTTTTTTTTTCTATCTTTGCACGCAACTTGACGATACATTTACTTAATCTTAGGAAAATATGAACTATTCATTTCGGAAATTATTATGGTTGGTGTTATTTCTTGCTTGCTGGAGTCAGGCGGAAGCACAGTTGCCTAATGAGAAATTCGGTAAGCCTTCAAGTATGGAATGGGACTTTGTCGGATGGGGTAATGCGGTCAATGCTGACGCCATTATCCTGTGCAAGACCATGAAGGTGTCATATCAACTTTCTGACCTGGTGTTTAACTACAACCAGGCTGGTAATGAAATCAATTTGGACAATATACTGGAATTCAGTCCAAACCAGATTGATGAGAGTAATATCGTGGTGAATTATGAGGTCAGACTCCGTACTAAGATCCTAAAGCCAGAGGGAGCCAGGCATGCTGATATCGACATTACCTACTTTAATGCAGATACCGACAAGATGTTTTTTCATGATGAATTGTCGGATCTGAAGATTAAGGTCTTCACCAAGAACGAGAAAGGGAAGGTCGAGAAAAAGACAGTCAACACGAATTCTTTTGTCAAGGAACGTCTTGATGCCAACTATATGGTCCTGCATGTGACGGTGCCTGATGTTCAGGCTGGCAGCATCATCGAATACCAATACGACATCACAAGTATCCGACCCGCATTCCTCTATGACTGGGCATTTCAGGAGTGTATACCGACGGTGCACTCAAAATGCGACATAGAGATTCCTGCTTTCATGCAGTTCAAGATGAATGTCCCCATCAACAAACTCATCAAGTCGGGTGTAGAGGCCGGCCATTTGACATACGATGCCAACAGGGCTGACATGAAGAGGGCAAAGACCTGTGCCACGAATCACTATCTGATCACAGGTGACTATATTCTTCCAGAAGACCCGTCGATAGCCAACTTCACCAGTCAGATGATCTCGCCCAGGGTCACCCTGCCAGCAAACCTGCCGGAAGGTTGTACGCACCTTAAAATAAGGTAGGGAATCAGAAATCGAAACTCAGTTGTCCGTCACCTAAGAGATTGTAACTCTTACGGTGATAGGGCGTGATGCCGTATTGCTTGATAGCCTCGCGGTGTTTTTTCGTGGGATAGCCTTTGTTCGACAGCCAGTCGTATTGGGGGTATTCCTCGGCGAGATGGTTCATGTAGTCGTCCCGGTAGGTCTTGGCAAGAATGCTTGCTGCAGCGATGGAGAGATACTTTCCGTCGCCCTTGACGATGGTGGTGTGAGGGATTTGCTGATATGGCTTGAAACGATTCCCGTCAACGATGATGGCTTCAGGACGAATCTTGAGTTGATCCAAAGCACGATGCATCGCAAGAATGGAGGCGTTAAGGATGTTAATCTTGTCTATCTCCTCGGGTGTGACGATACCCACAGCCCAGGCGATAGCATCACGTTGGATAATCTCGCGCAACTGATAGCGACGTTTCTCTGTTAACTGTTTTGAGTCGTTGAGCAAGTCATTCTGATAATCATCAGGCAGGATGACGGCAGCAGCATAGACACTGCCTGCCAGACAGCCGCGTCCGGCCTCGTCGCAGCCTGCCTCAATCTTTCCTTCGTAATAATGGCTTGCTAGCATATCGTCTATAAACAATCAACTTTAAACTATAAACAAAACAAGATCAAAACATCTTTGCCACGCGGCGGATGCCGGCTACGAGAGCATCAATCTCCTCTTTGGTATTATAGAGGGCGAACGAAGCACGGACGGTGCCGCTGATGCCTAAGCGGTCCATCAAGGGTTGGGCACAATGATGACCAGTGCGGACAGCGATGCCCAGACGGTCGAGTAGGGTACCCATGTCGAGGTGATGGATTGAGCCAACATTGAAAGAAACGACAGCATCTTTTAGAGGTGAGGGGTGAGAAGTGAGAGGTGAGAGATTACCTAGAGGGCCGTAAATGCGCATGTTGGGGATGGTCATCAACTGTTCCATGCAGTAGCGGGTGAGTTCCTGCTCGTGCTGTTGGATATCCTCGAAACCGAGGGATTCGATATAGTCGATGGCTTTGGCGAGTCCGTGGGTGGCCACATAGTCGGGCGTGCCAGCCTCGAACTTGAAGGGCAGGCGCTCGAAGGTGGTCTTCTCCCACGTCACCTTGTCAATCATCTCACCTCCACCCTGATATGGTGGTAGTTTTTCGAGCCATTCCTCCTTACCATAGAGTACACCGATGCCCGTAGGACCGTACATCTTATGCCCGCTGAAAGCGAAGAAGTCGCAGTCCATCGCTTGCACATCCACTTTGAAGTGGGGAGCACTCTGTGCACCATCCACCATGACTGGGATGCCGTGCCCATGGGCAATCTTGGCAATTTGGGCGACAGGGTTCACGGTTCCGAGGACATTGCTGACGTGAGCGACGCTGATGAGTTTGGTGCGCTCTGTTATACTTGCAGCGATGTCATCGCAGCCAACTAAGCGGCCATCGTCAGTGATAGGGATATGCCTGACGACGATACCACGCTTTTGGGCCTGCAACTGCCAGGATACTATATTCGAATGGTGCTCCATCTCGGTGACGAGCACTTCGTCGCCTGGTTGCATCTGACTTTCGCAGAAAGAACTTGCCACGAGGTTGATGGCCTCCGTCGTTCCACGGGTAAAGACTATCTCCTCTATCTTTCGGGCGTTGATAAACTCCCGCACCTTTTCGCGGGCCGCCTCGTGCAGATCTGTCGCCTGCTGACTCAGATAATGTACCCCACGATGCACGTTGGCATTCACATTGAGATATTCATCCCTCATTGCATCAAGCACGCATAGCGGTTTCTGCGTGGTGGCGGCATTGTCAAGGTAGACCAGCGGCTTGCCATATATCTCCCTTGACAAAATGGGGAAATCAGCCCTTACCTTATTTATATCGTACATGAGAATTCGTATAATTCGTTGTTTACTTACAAAGCCTGCAACCAGCACATTTGTTCAACTCTCCACGGAAGCGCTTCTCCACCAGATAGTGGAGACGGTCACGAAGTGGTTCGAGTTGCATATGGTCGATGACCTCGTTGATGAAAGCATTTTGCAGCAAGAGTTTAGCCTCGTCGAGGGAGATGCCTCTCTGGCGCATATAGAAGAGGGCCGCATCGTTGAGTTGGCCAACGGTAGAACCGTGAGCGCACTTCACGTCATCGGCGTAGATCTCCAGCATGGGCTGGGTGTACATACGGGCCTCTTTGGTAGCCGTCAGGTTCTGGTTCGTCATCTGCGAAGAGGTCTTCTGGGCACCGTGCTCCACGAGCACACGACCTGCGAAGGCCCCTACGGCCTGATCATCGAGAACATATTTATACAGTTCGTTCGAGGTGCAATGGGGCACATGATGGGTAATCAACGTATTATTATCCACATGCTGTTGCTTGTCGGCAATCACGCAGCCAAAGCACTGGCACTCGGCTCCCTCGCCAGAGAAAGTCAGGTCAAGTTTATTACGGGTAATGCCGTTGTGCAGGGTGATTACATTGTGGTTCACGCGGCTGTTGGCCTGCTGGTCGATATAGACATTACTTACGCGTACATTCTTATAATGCGTCTCCTCCAGACAATAGAGGTCGAGAGATGCGTTCTCACCCACAAAAGCCTCAATGACCTGCGTAGCAAGGAAGTTACGGTCGTCGGCCGTATGGTCACAGAAAAGCATCTTCAGTTCTGCGCCCTCTTCGAGGATGATGAGCACACGGCGGTTCACCATGATATTTTGAGGTGAGAGGTGAGAGGTGAGAGGTGAAAGAGCCTTCAGGATGTTGATGACCTGGATGGCACGATCGACCTTGACATTCTTAGGCACATAAATCAGCATGCCATCCTGGGCCAGCATTGTGTTCAGGGCTGTGACGGCATCGTCACTGGTCTTGGCCAGACGGGCGTAGTATTTTTCGAGGAGTGAGGCGTGTGGAGTGTGGAGTGAGAATAGTTCTTGCATAGATCCCACGATTACCCCCTCCGGCAGTTTTGGAGTGGTATTAGGTATTCTCCCTCTATACTCCTCACTCCTCACTCCACGATAGAACGAGTCGTTCACCATGAAATAGAGGCTCGTGCTCAGATTTGGCACATCGCAGCGGAAGGCCTCATAGGGGTCGGCGGGTATCTGCAGGCGGTTGAGGTTCACGCCGTAGTCAGGAGCGAAGAGTTTCTGCATATCGGTATATTTATACCGTTCCACCTTCTTCGACGGGAAGCCCTGCCTGCGGAAGTCCTCGAAGGCCTGATCCCTAACGGCATTCATCGCCTCAGGGGCATGAGAGCATATCAACTCCCGCGCTTGCTCATAGAGGTCTATATATTGCTGTTCGCTCATTTTTCTTTCTGTTTACAGTTTACAGTTTACGGTTTACAGATGATTACCTTTGCGGGGGATACAGCCTCCAGTCATATCAACTGTCAACTGTAAACAAATTACTCTTCCCCAATCTCCTCCTTAATCCAATCGTAGCCATGTTCCTGAATCTGTTTGGCCAGTTCTGGGCCACCCGTCTTCACGATGCGGCCCTTGTAGAGCACATGCACGAACTGTGGACGGATCATCTCCAGCAGACGGTCGTAGTGGGTGATGACGATACACGAAGTCTCTGCCGTCTGGAGTTTATTCACACCTTCCGCCACGATCCGCATCGCATCGACATCAAGACCGGAGTCCGTCTCATCTAGGATACTCAGTTTGGGTTCCAGCATCGCCATCTGGAAGATCTCGTTGCGCTTCTTCTCGCCACCGCTGAAACCCTCGTTCACCGAGCGGTTGGCCAGTTTTGAGTCGAGTTCCACAATCTTCCGCTTCTCGCGCTGCAACTTCAGGAACTCGGCTGCATTCATCGGCTCCAGACCCTGATACTTGCGTTTCTCGTTGATGGCCGCCTTCATGAAGTTGGTCATCGACACGCCAGGTATCTCCACAGGATATTGGAACGAGAGGAAGAGTCCCTCGTGGGCCCTGTCCTCCGGCTTCATCTCCAGCAGGTTCTTGCCATTGAAATACGCCTCGCCCTCCGTCACCTCGTAGAGCGGATTGCCCACGAGCACGGCGCTCAGCGTCGATTTGCCAGAGCCGTTAGGCCCCATGATGGCATGCGTCTCACCATCGTTAATCACGAGGTCGATGCCCTTTAATATCTCTTTCTCGCCTATCTTGGCATGTAAGTTTTTAACTTCTAACATCGTGTCTGTCTGTTTTCAGGGTGCAAAGTTACCAAAAATTACGTAGATAACGAAATATTTTCTTCTTTATTAATGAATAGACCTCACTTTAATGTTCAATGACTCTGACGGTGATAATTCAGATAGATGCAATTGATGCCGTTCATGTATTTGTGGCTGATATTCTTGCACACTCTCGACAAGATGGCCCGTCGCATGTTATGGTCATCGAGATCCATAACCTCACTATCTGTATATTTGCAAATAGGATTTCTCCAGCATGGGCAGCAGCTGGCCTTATTACCACCGACGAACGGCCGCGTAGTTGTCTTTGTTATCCATCTGAAGATACGATTTAATACTGGTTATTTGTGCATTTTGTATGTAAAATAATCTAAATAAGGAAATACCGCCAGAGATTACTATCGCTGAGTTGACTGGCAGCCATGCCGATAACTGTATTCGAAATGGAATGTGATTTGTTGAAAATAGCGAAAACACCCTACATTCCTACATTTTGCTTGTAAACATCTGATATATAGTAAATTAGATCATGTATAGTGCCTACATTATACGAGGCAACCCTACATAAAATGCTGAAATCTTGACATCTTTACACCAATATTGATGCTTAAAACTCTGTATATGAGGGTGTTCCATTTCTGTTCCTCCGACAGAAACACTGTGTTTCTCCTATGGAAACACTCTGTTTCTCCTAGGGAAACACTGTGTTTCCATTGTCTGAACAAGCATGAAACACTCTGTTTCAAATACTGCTGAAACGATCAAATCGACGGTACAAATGCCCTGTTTATGTAGGGTTGATGATTTCCATGTAGGCACCATACATAGTCTTACCTTCTGAATATCAGAAGATTATGCGGAAAATGTAGGAATGTAGGCCTGTTTTCACTTTTTTCGCGTGCTATCCGACAGTGCCTTCGAGCGAGACGGAGAGCAGTTTCTGGGCCTCGACGGCAAACTCCATGGGGAGTTTCTGGAGCACCTCCTTGGCATAGCCGTTGACGATAAGGCCGACGGCCTGCTCTGTGGGAATACCACGCTGGTTGCAGTAGAAGAGTTGATCTTCGGAAATCTTCGAGGTCGTGGCCTCATGCTCGAAGATGGCGGTGTCGTTGTGGACATCCATGTAGGGGAAGGTGTGGGCACCGCAGTCGGAGCCTAAGAGCAGCGAGTCGCAGGATGAGTAGTTGCGGGCATTGTCGGCGGTTGAGGCAGCACGCACCAGACCTCGGTAGGAGTTCTGGGAGTGGCCTGCCGAGATGCCTTTCGATATGATGGTACTCTTCGTGTTTTTGCCGATGTGGATCATTTTCGTGCCTGTGTCGGCCTCCTGATAGTTATTCGTCACAGCCACGGAATAGAACTCAGCCTGCGAGTTGTCACCTCTTAATATACAAGAGGGGTATTTCCAGGTGATGGCGGAGCCCGTCTCCACCTGCGTCCAGGATAGTTTGGAGTCTGTGCCCCGCAGGTCACCTCGCTTCGTGACCAGATTCAGCACACCTCCCTTACCGTTCTCATCGCCCGGATACCAGTTCTGGACGGTGGAGTACTTCACCTCCGCACGGTTCATGACGATGATCTCCACAATGGCGGCATGCAGTTGGTTCTCATCACGCATCGGGGCCGTACAGCCTTCGAGATAGGAGACGTAGGCATCGTCGTCGGCAATGATGAGGGTGCGCTCGAACTGTCCTGTGTTGCGGGCATTGATACGGAAGTAGGAACTGAGTTCCATGGGACAGCGCACGCCCTTTGGGATATAGACGAAGGAACCGTCGCTGAATACGGCCGAGTTGAGGGCTGCAAAGAAATTATCCTTGTAAGGCACCACGGTGCCCAGATACTGTCGCACCAGATCGGGATGCTCCTTGATGGCCTCGCCGATGGAGCAGAAGATGACCCCCTTTTCGCGGAGTTTCTCCTTGAAGGTGGTCTTCACGCTGACGGAGTCCATGATGGCGTCGACGGCGGTGTTGCCAGAGAGTGCCAGGCGTTCCTCCAAGGGAATTCCCAGTTTATCGAAGGTCTTTTCTAATTCAGGATCGATTTTCCCGTCGCCCTTGGGTTTCTTTGCCAGCGGGTCGGCATAATAGGAGATAGACTGATAGTCGATGGGTGGCACATGCACATGGCCCCAAGTGGGCTCCGTCTGCTCCTTCCAGTAGCGGAAGGCCTTCAGACGGAAGTCGAGCATCCACTCGGGCTCACCCTTCTTCTGGGAGATGAGGCGGACGATATCCTCGTTCAGTCCTACAGGTATGATCTCGGTATGTACATCGGTGGTGAAGCCGAACTCGTATTTCTGTTCAGCGACCTGACGTACGAATGCATTAGGAGACCCACCCCCCTGCCCTTCCCTGGGGAGGGGAGCAGATACATTATTCTGTTGATTATCTGGCAAACTATTCATATAGCACTCATCGTTTCTTACCTCACACCTCTCGCTTACCTCTCACTTCTTACCTCTCACCTCTCATATATTTGATAGCCAGCATGGTGAGGTCGTCGCTCTGTTCGGCCTGCCCCACAAAAGCGTGGACGGCCTTGGTCATCTGGTTGACGATCTGTTCGGGCTGGTTCTTCCCCTCTGCCAATAAGGCTTCTGCCTCGCTGGCGATACGCTGATCGCCAAACTGGGCATGATGGATGTCCTCAGCCTCGTTCAGGCCGTCGGTAAAGAGAAATATCGTGGTCTGAGGCTCAAACTGTATCTCCTGAGGTTTGAATGGGATATCTTCCAACAGGCCGAGCACTATATTGGGTTCACAAGGCAGCAGGCTGATATCGCGCCCCAAGATCAGCGGCGGGTTATGTCCGGCATTGCAATACCGCAGGCATCCTGTCCCCAAGTCAAGTACCCCGATGAAAGCGGTGACAAACATCTCGGTCTCATTGCCGTCTGCCAATGCCTGGTTAAGCATCTCTGCTATGCGGTGAGGCTCTGTCGTGTGAGCCGATATGTTCCTGAAGAGCGAGCGGGTGACAGCCATCACCAGTGAGGCCGGGATACCTTTGCCGGAGACGTCGCCGATGCAGAAGAACAACTTCTCGTCATGAATATAGAAGTCGAACAGGTCGCCTCCCACATCCTTGGCGGGCTGAAGGAAGCCATAGATGTCGATGTCGTCGCGCTCAGGGTAGGGTGGGAAGGTCTTTGGCAGCATCGACATCTGGATGTCGTGAGCCACCTTCAGTTCATTCTCGATAGCCGCCTTCGAGGCAGTCGTCGACTTGAGTTCGTCTACGTAATGCGTCAGCGAGTGCTGCATCGACTCGAAGGAGTCGCGCAACTGAAGTATCTCGTCATTATGCTTGATGACTGGCAACGGCGCCGCAAAGTTTCCCTTGGCCACTTCGCCTGTCGAAGCCACCAAAGCCGTCAGCGGCTTGACGGCCCGCTTGATAATCAGGCGTCCGGCTATTCGGGTCACCAACAAGGCAAGGGCAATCAGCAGAAGCATGATAACCCCCAAGCCGATAGCCACAAGATCGATCATGACATTGGGAACGACGGAAACAATACTCCAATGAGTATTCTTGACTGGCTCATAGAAAACGTATGACAACCAAGTTTCGCTATCGAAGAACTTGAACGATTGGGGCAGGATGCCTTTCTTGTCGTTATAAGTACCCATCCTGCCAGCCACCATCTGACGGCCTAGATGATCGTCTATCGTGTCAGTCGTTGTCTTGGCAAGTTCGAAATAGTTCTTCTTGATAATGAAGTCTTCTTTGGGATAGGCTACGAATGTTCCGTCACCGTCTATGATGAACTTCTTCGTTATACCCCTCCAATCAAAGTTGATAAAGCCACCGTCGCTATTATCGCTGTTTTCGTCGGGATCGTTTTCTATCTTGATACTGATGGAGTCGTCTTCAGCATACATGCCGCCAAACAATTGTTTGCGAATCCGTTCCAACGACAGGTCCGCTCCAAGTATGGCGACCGTCTTTCCCTGCTTGTCCTTGACAGGCAGCATGTACGACACCAACGGCGTGATAGAGTCGGAAGCATCGAAGAACGGCTTAGACCAATAGGCACTATCAGTCTTGAGCGCCTCCTCAAACCATTCAGCCTTCAGGTAATCGTGACTGGCACTACCGAGGATGCGCTTCTCTGTCTTCCCGTCGTCATCTCTGACGGCGTAAGGGCAGAACCAGCGCCCCTTCTGCGGATAGTAGTTCTCGATGAAACTGAGTCCGCAACTACGGATAACCGGATTCTGGGCCACTATCCTGTCGATGATACCCACCAGTTTGTCTGGCTGGCCCAGACAATCCTGAATCTCGCTCACATGGTTGCTCGTGGCGGTTGTCACTTCAGAAAGCACCCGGCTGACGTTCGCATTGGCAGTCGAAAGAGAACTCTTGTAGAGACTTGCCTCCTCCATGATCACAAAGGTCTTGGCAAGTATGAAGATCCAATACGTAGCGAATAGCATCACAATAAACTGTGAGAGTGCTATCCACCTTGTCAGGCGCTTGGCAAAAGAACGGAACTTCTTTTTCTTCATTTCTCCTAACTCCTCAACTTCACATCTTCTTACAACTTCTGCTCTACCTCAATCTCGGTGAAGGTCTCGATGATATCACCGACCTGGATGTCGTTGAAGTTGACCAGTGAGATACCGCACTCCAGACCTGTTGCCACTTCCTTGGCGTCGTCCTTATAGCGCTTCAGGGCGTCGATAGGAGCGGTGTGGATCACGATACCATCGCGGATGACGCGGGCCTTGTCTTTGCTGTGTACCTTACCATCGGTCACCAGACCACCGGCAACGGTACCCACCTTCGAAATCTTGAACACCTGCTTCACTTCAATCTCACCAGAAATCACTTCCTTCTTCACCTTGTCGAGCATACCCTGCATCGTAGACTTCACCTCGTCGATGGCGTCATAGATAATAGAATAGGTATTAATCTCAACACCCTCACGCTCAGCAAGTTTGCGGGCATCGGCAGAAGGACGTACCTGGAAGCCGACGATGATGGCATCGGAAGCCGAAGCCAGCATGACATCGTTCTCGGAGATCTGGCCTACAGCCTTCGAGATGACATTCACCTGCACCTTCTCGGTAGAGAGTTTGATGAACGAGTCGGAGAGAGCCTCGATAGAACCATCTGTATCACCCTTGACGATGATGTTCAGTTCATGGAACTCACCGAGAGCAATACGGTGCGAAATATCGTCGAGACCCAGGGTCTTCGTCGTACGGAGCGACTGCTCACGCTGGAGTTGTGTACGTTTGTTGGTGATCTCACGAGCCTCTTGCTCCGTCTCCATGATATGGAAAGAGTCACCAGCCGTCGGAGCACCATTCAGTCCGAGGATGATGGCTGGCTCTGCTGGACCGGCCTTCTCGATACGCTGGTTACGCTCATTGAACATGGCCTTGATACGACCGTAACTTGTTCCCGCCACAACGATGTCACCCACCTTCAGCGTACCATTCGATACGAGGACGGTAGACACGTAGCCGCGGCCCTTGTCGAGTGATGACTCAATGATGGAACCTGTTGCCTTACGGTTCGGATTGGCCTTCAGGTCAAGCATCTCGGCCTCGAGAAGCACTTTCTCAAGGAGTTCATCGACACCAATGCCCTTCTTGGCACTGATTTCCTGACACTGGAACTTACCGCCCCACTCCTCGACGAGCAGATTCATGTTGGCAAGGTCTTCACGGATCTTATCGGGGTTGGCACCCGGCTTATCAATCTTGTTGATGGCAAACACCATCGGTACGTTGGCAGCCTGGGCATGGGCGATAGCCTCCTTGGTAGTAGGCATCACCGAGTCGTCGGCAGCCACGATGATGATGGCGATATCCGTCACCTGGGCACCACGGGCACGCATGGCGGTAAAGGCCTCATGACCAGGGGTGTCGAGGAAGGTGATGCGACGGCCATCCTTCAGTTTCACGTTGTAGGCACCGATGTGCTGGGTGATACCACCGGCCTCACCGGCAATCACGTTGGTATTGCGGATATGGTCGAGCAATGAGGTCTTACCGTGGTCTACATGACCCATCACCGTCACAATCGGAGCGCGGTTGACGAGATCGTTCTCATCATCCTCCTCCTCGGTGATGGCGTTCTGAACCTCAGCGCTGACATATTCGGTAGTAAAGCCGAACTCCTCAGCCACAATGTTGATGGTCTCGGCATCCAGACGCTGGTTGATACTCACCATGATGCCGATGCTCATACAGGTGCCGATGACCTGGTTCACGCCGACGTTCATCATCGTTGCCAACTCAGACACGGTCACGAACTCCGTCAGTTTCAGTACCTTGCTCTGTGCTGCCTCCTGTGCCATCTCCTCGTTCATGCGCTCAGCCACGGCATCACGCTTTTCACGGCGGTACTTGGCACCCTTCTTGTTCTGGTTCTTAGATGTCAGACGGGCCAGCGTCTCCTTCACCTGACGGGCTACGGCCTCATCGTCAACCTCCAAGGGCTTCACAGGACGGTTTTTCTTCTTGTTGTTGTTCTTGCCTCCTTGCTGGCCACCATCCTGGAAGTTCTGGTTGCCACCCTTGTTCTTATTCTTCTTCTGGTTGTTCTGATTATTCTGGCCATTTACAGCCGCCTCGATATCTACGCGCTCCTTACCGCCACGGATACGTTCACGCTTCTTCTTCTCACCGTTGCCACCATGCATCTGGGCCTGTTTTTCCTCGCGCTCCTTCTTACGCTCTTCCTTCGATTTCTTCTTCGGACGCGTACTCTGGTTCAGCGAGTCAAGGTCAATCTTGCCGACGACGTTCAGATTTGGCATAGCCTTCTGTTCCGTCTTCAGTTTATAGATCTCTTGATCTTTGGGAGCAGACTCCTGCGGTTCTGCCTCAACGGGTTCTGGCTTGGGTTCTGGCTTAACCTCTTGTTCAGGTGCTTCCACGGGCTCAGGCTTTGGTTCTTCGGCCTTGGGCTGAGGAGCAGGCTCCACCTTCTTTTCCTCTACGGGTTTGGGCTCTGGCTTGGGCTCGGGTTTGGGTTCTGGCTTGGGCTTTGGCTTCTTCTCCGTTGGAGCGGGTTTCTCTTTTGGAGCAGGCTTGCCTATCTGGCTCAGGTCAATCTTTCCCAGCGGAGTAAATGTCTGGCGAGGCTCTTCCCTTGTTTCCATCACAACGGGCTCAGGAGCGGTTTCTTTCTTGACCTTCTCCTTCTCTTTCTTCTTGGGGAACATCATACCAGCCTGGGTCTTCACGTCTTTGTCGCCCCTGAACTCCTTGACAAGCGCTTCGTATTGCTCATCATTAATCTTGGTGTTCATGTTGGCGTCGTCTTTGATCTCACCCAGACTTTTCTTGTTCTTCAGATAGTCGACTGCCGTCTGAAGACCAATGTTCAGTTCCGTTAATACTTTATTTAATCTGACTCCCATTCTATTCCTTTCTTTTTGTTTACTGTTTACTGTTTACAGTTTACAGTTGATTACACTGACGGATCAGAACGGCTTGCCAGATTATCATCTGTAAACTGTAAACCGTCAACTGTAAACTATGAACATTATTCGAACTCCGCACGTAATACGCTTAGCAGATGGTCAACGGTCTCTTCCTCGAGGTCAGCCTTCTCAATCAGCATCTCACGGGGAGCATTCAGCACAGCCTTGGCAGTATCCAGGCCGATGGCTTTGATGGCATCGATGACCCACTGGTCGATCTCGTCATTGAACTCTTCCAGATAGATATCCTCGTCATCTTCGTTCTCGTTGACGACACGGTAGACATCAATGGTGTATTCTGTCAGCATCGATGCGAGTTTGATGTTCATGCCACCACGTCCGATGGCAAGGCTCACCTCCTCTGGCTGCAGATAGACCTCAGCCTTACGGTTCTCCTGGTCGAGCACGATGCTCGAGATCTTGGCCGGGCTCAGCGCACGCTGGATATACAACTGAACGTTTGAGGAGTAGTTGATGACATCGATGTTCTCATTGCAGAGTTCACGGACGATACCATGCACACGGCTACCTTTCACACCGACACAGGCGCCTACCGGGTCGATACGTTCGTCGTAACTCTCAACGGCTACCTTGGCGCGATCACCAGGCATACGAGCCACCTTCTTGATGGTAATCAGGCCGTCGTTGATTTCGGGTACCTCGGCCTCGAGCAGACGCTCAAGGAACACGGGACTGGTACGGGAGAGGATGATACGAGGGTTATTGTTCTCGTTCTGAACCTCTTTCACGATGGCACGGATGGTCTCACCCTTGTGGTAGTTGTCTGAGGGAATCTGCTCGCTCTTTGGCAGATGGAGTTCGTTGCTCTCATCGTCCATCAGGAGCACCTCACGCTTCCAGATCTGATAGACTTCACCGCTGACCACCTGGCCGACCTTATCCTTATACTTCTGATAGAGGGAATCGTGCTCCAGTTCCAGGATCTTCGAAGCCAGTGTCTGGCGTAGGTTCAAGATGGCTCGGCGGCCAAACTTCTGGAAGTCCACCTCCTCTGAGACCTCCTCACCCACTTCGTAGTCAGGCTCAATTTTCTGGGCCTCGGAGAGTGCAATTTCCTTGTTCTCGTCAACGACCTCGCCGTCGGCTACCACCACACGGTTACGGTGAATCTCGAAGTCACCCTTGTCGGGGTTTACAATCACGTCAAAGTTCTCGTCAGAGCCATAGATCTTGGCGATGACATTGCGGAAACTCTCTTCGAGCACACTCACGAGCGTGGTACGGTCGATGTTCTTGTTCTCTTTAAATTCCTGAAAGGTATCAATCATTGAGGGACCTTTCGATTCTTTCTTTGTTGCCATTAATATGTTTTTTAATTTTTAATTATTCATTTGAATGTCAGCAGATACTTGGCATACTTCACGCCGTCCATCGTGTAGGTCTTGTCCACCTCTACCATTACGGGACGCTTCTTGCCTTCTTGCTTTTGTTTCTCCTGTACGGTGATGGTGAAGTTTGTGCCATCCACTGATTTCAGCACGCCCTGCACCTTCTTGCCGTCGAGGCCAAGTACCTCAATGGTGTCGCCGATGTGGTTCAGGTACTGCTGAGCCACCTTGAAAGGCTGTCCAAGCCCGGCGCTGCCCACCTCTAGTTCGTAGTCTCCGACCTCATCGCCCAGACGCTCCTGCAAGAAGCGGCTCAGTTCTGCACAGTCCTCAATCCACACGCCGTCGGCATGATCGATTTCGATGACGATTCGGTCATCGGTACCAAAATTAATGTCTACCAGGAAGTAATCATTGCCCTGCAACCACTCTTCCGTCAATGCTTGAATTGTTTCCTTATTGATCATCTATTACCTATTAATATCGAAAATGAGAGACCCTTTCGAGTCTCTCATTCCGCTGAACGGGTGCAAAGGTACGCATTTCCATGTAATCTACCAAATATTTTATTAAAAAAGTTATCATTTCATTAAAAAATACACATTCCAACCATTCTGTTTGGGTTTTCTTTGTACCTTTGCAGCCAATTTTAATAAACTATGTGGTCAGCGATACTGTCTGTCATCCTGGTCATCAATGAACTGATGGCCTCTAATGCCGGTGAGGTGATGAGCCCTGCCACCAACTTCGACAGTTGGATAGAACTGTATAATCCTGGCGAAGAAACTGTTAACTTGAAAGGGATGTATCTGAGTGACGATGCCAACAACCTCATGCGTTGGAAAATGCCCAGTAACATCGGGACGGTGCCGGCAAAAGGTTACAAGATTATATGGTTGGGGTCTGATAATATTAAGAGCAACCAGGCACCCTTCAAACTTGACTGCGACGGTGGTACCATCTACTTGAGTGACAATAATGGCGAACTGGTAACAAGTCTGGATTATCCCGAAGCATTGAGCCGTACGGCCTATGCCCGAAAGACTGATGGCGGCGAAGAATGGGGCTGGACGGCTATGGCGACACCTGGTACCACGAATACCACAGCAGTTTTTGCCAGCGACCGTCTGCAGCAACCTGTTGTCGACCAGGGCAGCCAGTTGTTCAAGGACTCGCTGAGTATTAAGGTGGACATTCCTGAAGGCACGGTGCTGATGTACACCACCGACGGCAGCATACCCACCAATGACGTACCCGTTGATTCCGCCGATGCCAGTACATCAAGCCGGCAAAGCCTTGACGGATTATTCACCATCAGCGAGACAGCCATTTTTGTGTTCCGTCTTTTCCGTGACGACTGTCTGCCAAGTGTTCCTGTCACCCGCAGCTATATCAAAACCAATGTCAGTTATACCATTCCCGTTGTTTCCATCGTCGGCGATGAACGATACTTCACTGACCCCATGTGGGGCATCGACGTGAAGGGCATCAACGGCATTGCTGGTAATTGTACCAACGAACCCTGCAACTGGAACATGGACTGGGATCGGCCTGTGAATTTCAGCTATATCAGCCCCACAGATGGCATGCTTTTCAATCAAGATGTGAATATCGCCGTCTCAGGAGGATGTACTCGTGTGATTGAGCCCCGTTCGATGAAACTGAAATCGAGCAAGATTTTTGACGGGCAGAACCGCTTCGATTATTCTTTTTTTCCACAGAAACCCTATATTCGCAACAAGACCGTCATCGTACGCAACGGCGGTAATGACGCCTTTGAGAACCACGCCCGTTTCATGGATCCCGCCCTCACCACCATCGTCCAGCGCTCAGGCATTGACATCGACGTACAAAGCACGGTGCAGGTCGCCGAATTCATCAACGGACGGTTTCGTGGCGTACTGAATCTGCGCGAGCCCAACAACGACAAGTTCGTCTATGCCAATTACGGATATGATGATGATGAAATTGACATGTTTGAGAACGATATTGTTAAGAATGGCACCTATTCGTCATTCAAACAACTTTGTTATCTTTCCGGAGGCATCAATTACCCTGGGATCTACGATAGTATTAAAAAACAGTTAGACATTGACGAGTTCACCAACTATATGGCCACAGAGATCTTCTTGTGTAACGACGATTGGCCCATCAATAATGTCAAAGCCTGTCGCAACCAGAACGACGGCCGCTATCGCTTTATTCTTTTTGACCTTGACTATTCCCTCTATCCCTTTGCCATGAGAAGCGATCTCAGCGAGGTTCTTGACAAAAACAAGTCAGCGGATGTCGTCCGCCTGTTCCTCAATTTGCTCAAGCACGATGAATACCGCAGGAAATTCATCGATACTTTTTGCATCGTAGCAGGTAGTGTGTTTGAGAAGAAGCGGGCAACGGCCATCGTCGACGAACTGGCTGCCGCTATGCGCCCTATGTCGGAACTTGACGGCTATGTGCCGGACAAGACTGCTGACATGATAAAAAGGAAACTGAAGACACAGATGGTGCATATGATCAACCTGCTGCAGCGATACAAGCCTTTGGAACTCACAGATGCTACGAAACTGAGCGTCTCGCTTTCCACTGATACTAGTGGAGCCGGTCTTTACATTAATGGACTCCAAGTGCCCTATGCCAGTTTCGACGGACAACTGTTTGCGCCTGTCACCATTGAGGCCAAAGCCCCAGTAGGCTACGATTTCATAGGGTGGAAGACTCCCGTAGGTTCAAAAGATTTTGTGTCAACTGATTCTGTCATGGAGTTGACGTCCGACCACGACAAGCAGTCTCTCATAGCATGTTTCGCGCCCTGCGAACAGACGGTCAAGGATATCACGCCCATTCGCATCAACGAGGTCAGCGCCTCCAACGGCATCTATGTCAATGAATACTTCAAGCGTGATGACTGGATAGAACTCTATAATACCACTAATATGCCCATCGATGTGGAGGGTATGTATCTGACCGACAAGGTGTCAAATCCGAAGAAGTACCGGATTACCAGAGGTGAGACCAACGCTGCCACTATCATCCCTGCCCATGGTTATCTGATAGTTTGGTGTGACAAGCAGGAACCGACGGCACAACTGCATACCGACTTCAAACTTGCAGCCGAGGGTGGCACCGTCATGCTTACCGCCGCTGACGAGTCGTGGAGCGACAGGCTCACCTACACCCAACACGAAGATGATCAGACGGTGGGCCGTTATCCTGACGGTACCTCTGATGTCTTCGTGATGAACATCCCTACCATCGCCAAGCCCAACATCACCAGCAGTTATCTGACCGCTGTGAGTCAGCCTCAGGAGACAGGCATCCGCGGCATTATGGCCGATGCTGCAGAGGATGTCAGCATTACCTATCACCTGAGCAACCTTGATATCAGCAGTACACTCGCTGATGACTTGCAGATTAAAGTCGTGAATTTAGCCGGACAGACATTCATGAACACGCCCATCCAACTGAGCGGAGGCTGCGCAAAAATCAGCGTCAGCCAATTGCCCGCTGGCGTCTACATCGCCAACGTCACAGACAAGCATGGCCAGAAGGCAGCATGCAAGTTTGTCATCATAACTAAGCTATCGCGCTGAAAATTTGAGGCTCTTGATGTTTTGCCGTGATATCTCCAGCAAACTTCTTCTCTAAACGGATCATAGAAGAAGTCTCTTTAGATTCTTTCTTGGGAGCCAACACCTTTTTATATTCCTCGGGATTCTTCAGCAGGCGGATGGCCTCTTTCAACTGGTTGTCATAGTTGAGGCCGGCCTCGATGGCACCAGCCTGAAAATAATAGGCTGCAATGATGTCTGCCTCCAGAATCTGACGTATCACCTTCTCATGACGGTCGAGGGCGAAGGCCACATCGTGGTTCAGTTTCGACTCCAGACTGTCAAAGGCAGCCTTGGCCTCATTGTAGTAACCTTCAAACTTGGCCGTCTTCACCAACTCGGCAAACTGTTTCTTGCTGACGGGGTCGTAGGTGAAGCCACTCTTGACGACACGCTCCTTGAACTCCAGCCAGTCGGTATCGGTCAGATGGAACTCGGCTGCTGGAGCGATTGTCGGATGCTTGGCGATATAGTCCACCACATAGTCGAACATCACCTCCGTCGAGTCCTGTCCAGAGGCGGAGAGATAGAAGGCGATGTTGGGGATGGTGTCGCCCTTCATCTCCACATCGGGCTTGATACCGCCACCATCGCGCACCTCACGGCCATTGCGGGTGTAAAACACCTTCGTCAGCGAGTCGGGGATATGCTCCCGATAGCCTTCGCTGCCCTTCTTGTAGTTGATGGCCTGGATGCAGCGGCCGCTGGGGATGTAGTATTTCGAGGTCGTCACCTTCATGTTGGTGTTATAGGGCAGGTCGATGGGTATCTGGACAAGGCCCTTTCCATACGTGCGTGTTCCTAATATAATACCTCTATCAAGATCCTGGATGGCGCCGCTGGTAATCTCGCTGGCCGAGGCCGTCTCGCCATTTACCAATACCACAAGTGGCATCACGGTGTCGAGCGGCTCTACGCGTGTCTTGTAAGCCTTCGTCGCCTGTGGGATCTTGCCTCGGTTCTCTACCACGGTGATGCCCTTCGGCAGGAAAAGGTTCAGTATGTCTACCGACTCCTGTTCTGAACCGCCGCCATTGCCTCGCAGATCGAGTACGAGCGACGTAGCGCCCTGCTTCTTCAGGTCGATGAGCGCACGGCGTACATCCTTGGCACAACCCTCCGTAAACGAGTTCAGATTGATATAGCCCACATTCTCCTCGCGGATACCATAGTAAGGCAGTTCTGGCAGTTTGATGTTCCTGCGGGTAATCTTGAACTTCACCAGTTTGCCCGTCGAGGGCCGCATCACTTTCAGCAGGAAACTTGTGCCAGGCTCGCCGCGCAGATGCTCGCTCACGTAACTGACGGCCTTGTCGGTCATCATCGAGTCGTCAATACTCAGAATGATATCGCCCTTCTTCAGTCCCACCTCGGCAGCAGGCATATTCTGATAGGGCTCATCGATGACGATACGATCCAGTTTCTGGTGCTTGCGGATAAGGGCGCCGATGCCGGCATACTTGCCCGTGAGCATCATCCGCAGGTTCTTCGTCTCGTCCTGGGCATAATACTCCGTATAGGGATCCAGACTCCTCAGCATCGCCGTGATACCTCTGCCGATGGTCTCTTTCGGATTCAGCGTGTCCACATACAGCAACTCCAGGTTCTTGTACAGTTGGTTGAAGATGTCGAGGTGCTTGGCCACCTCGAAGTTATGATCCTTACCCGTTTGTGCCTGAGCCGTGAGCGACAAGCCCGTCAGCAACAACAGCATTGCAATATATCTTTTCATATTCATCGTTATTTGACGCTGCAAAATTACACGATTCTATCAAGAAAACACCTTTTTCTTTGCTTTTTTTGCAAAAAATAGCGGTTTTAATGAATTTTTTCGCCCAAAAGTTTGGTAGTTTCAAAAAATCATCGTACTTTTGCACCCGCTTAACAGTAAGCATCTGCTTCAGTAGCTCAGTTGGTTAGAGCACCTGACTGTTAATCAGGGGGTCGTTGGTTCAAGCCCATCCTGAAGCGCCTTAAAAATCAAGGAGTTACGAGAAATCGCAACTCCTTTTTCTTTTCCA
>Ga0247611_10004300_pt1 | contig 19896 bp, 12 predicted proteins | sample 177DNAGHGhighgp2_FD_192422 | JGI IMG/M metagenome (GOLD analysis project Ga0247611, IMG submission 192422) | Sheep rumen microbial communities from Palmerston North, Manawatu-Wanganui, New Zealand - 1770 DNA GHGhigh gp2 | ecosystem: Host-associated > Mammals > Digestive system > Stomach > Rumen...
TGCACGTAATATTGAATATTTCAGATTCTGATAAACATTTTGCGACTGCAATTGAAGAATATCAAAAACGTCTATGAAAAGACGTAACTTTTGATACTTTGAAACCATTTAAAGATGATAATCATAATTTAGTTATCCAGAAAGAAACAGAATCCGTGATAAAAACGATAGAAAAGAAATATACGAATTATAAAAAAATTCTGCTAGCAAAAGAGTGAAAACTTTTAACTACGGAAGAATTAGGGAAAGAGATAAACTGACAAAATTGTGTGTTTATCATCTGATGACCTTACGGACTGAATAGAGATGAGTTGAAAAGTAAATTCTCAGATTTGAATGAAATTTCTTTTGGTGCTATTACCATGCCTCATTGATTAGCTAAGCTGGTATTGATTGAACAATTATATAGATGTAAAACTATTCAGATTTGAAAAAGCTATCATTATTAAGATTCTCTTGTATTTGACATATTAAAAATTATATATATAGTATATTTATTCGAAGCATGTTTTTTCTATGAATAAAATAGATATTGATAAATATAAGAGAGATTGAGTAACGAAATATATTAGAGGACCTGATGAAAATGGATATATTTTTAAATATTTTAAAAAAAACTCTGAACATATACCATACTCATTTGAAAAACAAAGTTTTATAATAGATATGAAGAAAGAATATATTTGAAAATTTTTGCCAGAAACTGAATTAATAAAAAGGGAAGATGGTTCTTATTATATAAAACAAAAATACATTGAAGGAAGACTTCTAAAGTTTGTAGATATAAATCAGCTTGATAAGAAAGTATTATCAGATTTATTGGAATTATTTGAGTGATATATAGCTTTCTGTAAAAATGAATGAATACAACTAGATGTTTTTGGATATCAAGAAGATATTTATCATCTAGAAAATATACGAAAGAAAAGATTTCTTCATTATACTAGAATGCTAAATAGTTTCTTATCATCAACAAATATCATGATATCAAATGATAATAAAGTATATATGATTGATGTCTGTGATACCATTCCTGTTTCGAATGATGGTCAAAGATTACAAAAAATTAAACGTACTATTAGAGAAGCGATTATAGAATTATGAATAAAAAGAACTACATCTAAAATACGTCATATTATAGACAAAAAGAGAGACGAATTGATTGATACGCTTTCTTAATTTTCAATTACATAGTTTCTTGCAATAATTTTTTAATCTGATTTATTTCAGCTCTTTTTTGAGTCAGTGAAACAGCTTTCAATAAGCATGCTTTTGCTTTATCTAATTCTCCATGTTGTACATAATACTCTCACAAAGCCTGATACAAATATCACTGTGGATATTCCGCTACTAATTTAAGTAAGTACTGTTCCATTCCATCAAATTGTCATAATGCTATATTTCTACCAATCGTTCCATATGTACAGACAGCTTTTTCTTCATCTTTAAGAGTAATAGAACAAACACGAAGCATTTTATTCGCCAACTCTGTATCAAAAGCATAAAGCTGGAATTCTTCTCATTGAGAATATGGACGGAAGAAAGTTTCATAAAAATAAGTATAAAAATCTGATGCTACAAGATCTTCATGTCAGAGCATTTTATTTCGATTTGAAATCAGCTTATTTTTCTGATCCAATTTTAGATAATCATTAATCAAATATCTCTGAGTATCTAAACGTAATTTTTCATCCTTAATCATAGAAAGCATCACAACTGATTGTTCATACTTTTCATCTCGGTAATATGCAACTCACATCAAGAAACGATATTTCTCAGCATTATTTGGATCCAAATCTACGAGTTTTTTGAGGTATTCAACCGATGTATCCCAAGAATTTGTTAAGAAATTTGCATAAGCAAGAACTTGGTAAGGTAAGATATAACTTGAATTCTGCTGTAATGAGTAAAGTGCTAGCACTTTTGCTGGTTGGAATAGTCATTGATTAAATAGTTCTAGTGAAACCAAAGTATCGAAATAATAATCTGGCATTCACATTTGTTTAGCTATTTGATCTTTATATCATTGAAGTTTTGATGTGAAAGCTTTATGTTTTTCTGATGTAAATCCTTCAGAGATTTCAAAGAATTTATCATAATTTCTATCCATCAAAGCTAATACTCACAAATATCGGTTTTTATCCTCATCGAGTATTAAACCTTTTGAACTATAATCTTGAAGTATAGAATTTAAATTCTCATTAATATTTTTTGAACTAAGTGCGAATGAGTTGAAAGCTACACGTAAATTCAGAGATGGTTTCAATTCTTCACGATACATTTCAGGAAGATTCTCAATAAATCTTTTCGCTTTCACGAATTGATATTCATTTAGATATGTTTCAACGATTAGATTCATTACATCTCTGTCTCTCGTCTTTTCAAAAACTTTCTGTAAGAATTCGTCATTCTCACTTTCTAATGTATCTATATTAATTTCTTCATTTTCTAGTAAACTCTCAAGCAATGAATCTGGAATTGAAATTTGAGTTTGTTGTACATTTTCAGTATTTTCAAGCACAAAATTATGTTTTATTTTTTTTCATTTTCTCAGATTTAGCTTATGTTTTGTCGACTTATATTTCTCTACTTTCACCAAAACTACTTCTGGAGATTTTCACTCACTTATATTTATTGAATGTCTAGATATTTCAGGTTTATCTATACTTATTAATCTCTCCTCTGGTTCTTCTAATTTATTTATTTCAACACTTTCTCAAGTTTCTACCTCAGCTCAAACCTCTACTTCAACTCAAGTTTCGATTTCACTCTCTCATTCAGATTCAATTATTAATTGAGAATCTACGCTACTTTCTTGATTATCATTTCACTCAATATCATTTTTATCATCCAATTGAATATTTTCAATATATCAAGTATCTTGAACATTTTCAATAATTTCAATATTCTGGATATTATCAATATTTTCAGAATTATTTTGTGAAACATTAGAATCAATAACATTTCAATCATCCAATGACACATCTGAAGATTCTTCATCCTCCTGTTTTGCTAAGAATTCCTCATCTATTCATGCGCTTCTACGCATATTTCGTGGATTCTCAAATCATGTATAAAGTTTTATCCTATTCGAATTTTTATAAAGAATTATATTTTCTACTCATTGATATTCTTCATCTCTTAAATCTTCTCATTTACTCAAATTCAAAGAAATATTATCATGTTCATATTTTTCAACTGGATAAGAAACTTCCTGTTTTTCTGGCTCAACTTTTGAAGTTGTTTCCTTCTTTTCTCAAGTATTCTGGTTTACCTCCCGCTTTACCACTCACGTATCTTGTTTAACATCTGCTTTTTCTGTTCAAAAATTCTGTTTAGGTCTTGTATTAATTCAATCATCCTGCTCAATTTTCAATTCTTCTGTTCATGTATTCTGTTTTACTTCTGGTTTCGCTGTTCATGTGTTCTGTTTTACTTCTGACTTTGTTGTTCATGTATTCTGCTTAATTTCTGGTTTCATTGTTCAAGTATTCTGTTTTACTTCTGGTTTCACTGTTCATGTGTTCTGTTTTACTTCTGGTTTTGTTGTTCAAGTATTTTGTTTTACTTCTGGTTTTACTGTTCATGTATTATCTTGTGTTTCTTTTCATTGGAAAACACTAGAAATTGTATTATTATCACCCAACGAAACAATTCCTGGTTTTTCTAAATTCCTAATTCTTTCTTCTTCCAATCTTTTTTCTTCTTTAACTTTAGCTAAATATTCAGGATCCATTCAATCAGCTTTACGTAAATTTCTTGGATTCTCAAATTCATAATTAAGATAAATTAAATCTGAATTTTTATAAACTGCATTAGGATCATACTGTACTATTAATTTTTCATTTTTAGAAATTTTAGATTTTTCAGTTTGATGCAAAACTATGTGGTCTTTATCCCACTCAATTTCAATTCATTTTTCATCACAAATAATAAAAAATACGATTCAAAGGACTATTAGTATTCAAAGTAACTTTTTCAGTCTAAACATTATTTGTGAATTTTTGTTTGTATGTAAATACAATATTTATTTTTATCAATATGGACAGTAAATACAACCAATTAAACTAATCTCAAGAATCTGAATTCTCTTCAAATAAATCTTTTAGAATATCTTTCTCTTCTTTTTGGGTTTCTTTGTCAGTAAAGTACATTTCCAAATATGGTTTTTTCTTCAATAGCTTATCTACACTTGCGAGTAAGTGTGAATAATCTCATGATTTAGGATAAACATATGTAATAGGATCTAATAATCATGTTGGACGAATGATTTGTTCTACGACTTCATCAGAGAGATTCAATTCATATTCTGCTGGAGTAGCAGATAAGAATATTGATTTCGCTCAGGTCTTTATTTTTGATTGAAGGTTTGCGCGTTGGTTTTCTGCACGAGCTTCTTTATTTATTAACGATTCATTCTTTCATTTTGTGGCTCATTTTTCTCATTCAATAACCTGAAGATGTGTAGTAGAAACCAAATCAAGATTATCAGTTGCTTGATCTAATTTTATTTCATCTAATGATTTCCATCAAAGAGTAGCTTCCAATTCCTCAAAACGTAATGGACGATGATCAATCGCTGATGGAAGACGGAATCAATATTTAATCAGATTATTTTTTCTGGCTCTATCTCACTGTGACATAGCATTAAGTTGTGGAATAGTCATATGAGATTCATCTATAATCAACAAGAAATCTTTAGGGAAATAATCAAATATTGTATTTGGAGCTTCTCCAGGTAAACGTTTATCAAAATATAATGAATAATTCTCAATACCGTTTACAAATCATGTTTCACGAATCATACGTAAATCGTATTCTACACGTTTTTTGATTCTCTCTGCCTCCACTAGCATTCAGGCTTTTTCAAATTCTTTAATCCTGAGTTCTTTTTCCAAATCAATCTGCTGAAGTATAGTTTCCAAATCATTTGTATCCTGCAAATATTGAGTAGCAGGCCAAAGGATAACCTGATTAGCCTGAGATTTTAATTCAAAAGTAACTGAATCACGAATTTCAATCCTCTCAATCACATCTTCATCAAAGAAGCAACGATAAACAGATTTTTCAGTAGAAGAATAAACATCCAATCTCTCTCATTGCAATTCGAACATTCAGGCTTCGATCTTACCATGAACTGGTTTATATTGCATATGCAAAAGTTGATGCTTAATTTCTTTGAAATCATAGGACTGCCCTACTTTGAGCTGGAGCATATTTTCCTGGAAAAATCTACTCTGTCATAGACCGTAGAGAGAAGATGCCGAAGCGACTACAATTACATCATCACGAGAAAGCAGACTCGCCATTGTAGCTAGTCTATACATCTCTATTTCATCGTTAATTGTTGCTTCCTTTTCTATATATGTTCATGATGATGGAAGATATGATTCTGGTTGATAATAATCAAAATATGATACAAAATAATGCACGGCGTTATTTGGGAAAAATGCTTTAAATTCAGTAGAAAGCTGAGCCGCAAGAGTTTTATTGTGAGATATAACTAATGTAGGTCTTTGAACTTTCTGGATAATATTTGCCATAGTAAAAGTCTTTCATGTTCATGTAGCTCAGAGTAATGTGATATTTTTTTTTCAATTTTCAAAAGCCTGGACAATCTGATTGATTGCTTTTGGTTGGTCTCATGCTGGTTTATAATCTGATTTTAATTCAAATGGCATTATTTTGTTTAGATAAGAAAAATCTGATTGAATGATAGTTTTTCATACAGAAAATTCAAGGAGAGAAAAATATAAATTATTTATTAATTTAAAAAATTACTATAGAATTATCTCTCAATAAGAATATAATACATTTTGCTAAATTTTTAGCACTTTCTTTTATTTCTTATTGTAACGCAAATGAAATCATCAACGCTAAAACGAGTGGCTCTATGTGTTCTATTACTCATAATTGGCGGAATTTGATGATACCTTTTGGCAAATCACCAGTTCCATAAAAGAGCAATAGAAGAAAGATTTCCACATAGACCTTATTATGATTCTATGTTTTTTGATCCAATGGCAGATTTCAAACATAGAGAAAGACATATGGAAGATATGTTCAATGATTTAGAAAAGGATTTTTACAAAGAGGAAAAAAATCTGGAAAAGAATTTCTGGGATAATCGGTCAGAATCTTTGGATGAATTAACTTGAAATTCTGATTCTCAATGAGCATTTCACTATTATTCAAACACGAATAAAAATGGAGAAGAATCTTCTTACAATGTAAATGGGAAATGGAATGATGGAGAAAGTGGTTGAACTATAACGATGAGTGGAACTAATACTGAATGAAAGGATTTCTCTTATTCCTGAACTATTCATGATGGAAAATCTAAATGAACTTTGATAGATGAGGATTGAAATAGTAAGAATTTGAATTTGGAAAGCTTGGATTTGAAAGAGATTTATGATGATTCTAATAGCTTATCTGAATAACAATTTACATTTTTAAAAAGGCTGACTTCGTTTGAAGTCAGTTTTTTCAAAACCTCACCCTACCCCTCTCCTATTAGGAGAGGGAAAGCACGAAGTGCTGGGAGAGGTTTGATGCAAATGGATTCTTCGTCGCTACGCTCCTCTGAATGACAAGAAAGTTTCTCCCCTTTTTAAAGGGGATACGGCGAAGCCGAGGGGATTTTTATATACTTCATCTAAAAATCCTCAGTCACTTCGTGACAGCTCCTTTAAAAAGGAGCAAAGAAATATTAATCCAACTTCTGCATTTTCAACCAAGCTTTCATAAGCCAGCTATCTGGTAAGATACAAGACAAGAATCTCATTCACTTGGAATAACCGCTATAAAGTGAGATATCTTTTCATTTCTTAGCATCGGAAATAGCTTTTTGGACTACTTTCTCTGGAGAGACAGTTGGCTCGTAAACTGTAGGAGCTTTTTTGAGTCAGATATCCCCTACCTTCATGAAATTAGTTTTCATCCAGATTGGACAAACAGCTGTGACGGAGATTCAGCTTTTTTTGAGTTCTTGATTTAAAGCTCTGGAATAACTTCTAACAAATGCCTTGGTTGCGGCATAATCATTCATATATGGGATAGGCTGAAAACTAGCCACAGAAGCGATATTGATAATATGGTCTCATTTGTGCATAAATGGAGTACAGATATAGCACATACTCACTACGGCTTTGATATTCAGATCTATCATATTCAGAGAATCTTCTAATGGAATTTCATCACTCGCTCAGAATTTTCCATATCAGGCATTATTCACTAGATATCTGATTGTGCATTTAGCTTCAGTCAGCTTTTTGGAGAATTTGATAATCTCATCATGAACTGAAAGATCTATCGTGTATGGAACTATTTTATCTCAGTACTGAGTTTTGAGTTCATTTAATTTATCTTTACTTCTGGCTAGGACTCGGATTTGATCCAAATCTTTTTCTTTGATAAGGTTATCTACAAAGATTTTTCATAATCCTGAACTAGCTCATGTAACTATAGCGATTTTCATTTTTGGTTTGTGATTTTGGGGGTAAAAGTTGTTTTGTGGCGTTATTCTACAATACTTTCACTTACAACTACACACTTTTTTTTATCAACATCCAATGTTTCGCTCTCTTTCTCTTTGTCTATCAATTCATCTACCATATCACTCATTTCAGTAATTATAGTAGTGCTAAAACTATCTGAACTTTTATATTTTTTATATGGCTTAAATCTTCTTTTCTGCCAAGTTTCCATTCCGCTATCAATAAACTCGCAAATTTTATCAATCATATCATGTTCCTCTTGTTCATATTTATCTACATGTTGATCCTCATATTTTCTGATTTTATTTTTCATCGCAATCATATCTGCGGATGTTTTCTTTTCATCTCATCAAGTAAAGGCTACTCCTTTCTCAATTCACATTAAATCATCATAAAACCTTTCCTCAATCTCACATGTTAAATTATCATGATTTTTAGGCAAAGCCTCTCTTGGAGTATCAAAATCTGCGTATGCTAAATTCAAAAACTTTGCTTTATTGTTTTCTATTTCCTTATCTTTATTCATAATGTAGCAATGGTCATACTCTCAATATTTGCAATATACTAGCATATTCTTTTCATTTCATTTTTTAGCACATCTCATTCTCAATGGCATTTTCTTAATCTTCTTATATATCTTAGGATATTTCTCTTTACAATCACTTAATTGTTTTATCAGGTGAGAATAGACAAAAATATTCTTAGCTTCATTTTCTAATTCTTCAATCTCATCCAATTTATCAACAGATTTTTCTAACATTTCTTTATACAATTCAACCATCTTTCTATTAAGTTCTTCCTCCTGAGAAATTATTTTATTTTCCTCTCATATATGTTTATGAATTGCATTTACCCTCTCAGATACCTTACTTCTTAATCATAATTTTCATTCTCATGTATTTGAAGGATAGAAGTTATATATATAAATCTTGTCATTTTCACTTCATATTCTATCAATTCTTCAAATCCTTTGGATCAGTCTAACAGGATTCCAATGTAAATCATAATTCACAACCATATTAGCATCTTGTAAATTCTGTCATTCCGCAATAATATCAGTAGCAACTAATATATCTATTTCTGTTTCTCATTCTTTTAATTGGTATCTCTGAGAAGTTGGAGAAAATCTTCATAAAATACTTACAATACTATCTTGATTAGTTCAAGACATTTCACATGTAACTCTATTTGGAAGTTCTTTAGTTATTTTTTCAACAATATATTTTGTTGTATCAGAGTATTGACTAAAAATTAATATCTTCTTGTCGTTATTTTCCTTTAATAATTCCAATAAATTATTCATTTTAACATCAGGAATTTTTAATAACATTTCTGCTTTTGCTTTTAGCTCCTCAAGATTTTTAATATCATCTTTCATGTCATTTATATAACGTTCTTGGTCAAACTTAGTTATATCGTAAGACATATCATCTAGCATATTGTCTTCCAATTCCAACATTGATTCAGATTCTTCATCAACATCATCAAACAATCACGCATAATCTTCCAGTTCGTTACTGTGTCTTGTTTTGAAAATATATCAGTTTTCCAAGTTAGTTAGGAATATTTTATTGTATTTTAGCATTCTTGATACTGTACTCAAAAATGCTCATGGAGAACTTTCAATTCTTTGATAGAATGTTATCTTTGCTAACTCTCTCAAGTTTTCTCATACAGCTTGTATATCTTCAAATTCAGTTCCGTCTAATGTTTTTCTACCTTTTTCATCAGTATTAAAAAATTCGTCTTTAATGTAATTTGTTTTGAAATACATAGCGTACTTATATTTTCATCTGTACTGTAATATTTCATCATCATTCATTTTCGCCATCAACTTTTCTCTTTCTTTCTTTGATAATCAATCTACTCTTTGTCATAGCACAGACTCAATCTCATCATAAATTCACTGATAATCTTTATTCAAATCGTATTCTTCTGTAAAAGGTCCAATTCTTTTTGGAAAATCTTTATGCATTCTCTTCATATCTTCTCAATAATATCTCTTAATATGAAGTCTTGTCCTTCTAACCATTAATTCTCACAAAAGATTAGACAAGTCGCAACGTCATTCTTCATATCTTTTAAAGAACTGACGAAGGTGGCGAGGATATATTGGTAAATCAGTTATCTCTCATTTATGGAATAATTTAATCTGGTGATAAATATCCCATCCATTTAGATTTAATGGAGTAGCAGATAACATCACTAAATTCTTATTTGTCCTGTGTATAAATTCTTGAAGCAGTGGATACCTTTGAGTATTTGGGTCTTTGAATTTGTGGCTTTCATCGATTAAAACATAATGAACATCGTCATAACTCTTATCTTCTACTACATTCTTTAACGCATCAATTGATTGGACTTCTGCGTTAACTCAGAAATGTCTCAATACAATTTTCCATTCCTTCTGTAATTTAGCCGGACATAAAACTAATCATTTAGAATGATGTTCATCCGTTAATAATTTCATAATGATTGCTCATGTATACGTTTTTCATAATCAAACCACATCTGATACAAACACTCATTTATATTTGTTTACTATTTCTACAGCTTGTTGTACTGCATCAATTTGGAATTGATATAACTCTTTTACCCAATCATATTGATAGCTCAAATTTCCATCAACGTATTCTCATACCATTTCATATAGTATTCTCATGTATATTTCATATGGAGTTGGCTCAGCCTTTAACCACGAATTATCAATAATCTCAAGTAAATCTTTTGAAAAATCTTCACTTTCATTCCACAATCTCATGAACCAATCCTGCATTTTATCGTAGTTTTCATCACCATCTACAATTACATTTAGTTCAGTGTTATCATAAAATCAGCTTTTAGATAAGTTTGATGATCAAATAATACATCTACCCTTCGCGATGGAATCTCATTTCGCTGTAAATATATAAGCCTTAGCGTGTAATGTAGACTTTGTATAAATCTTTATCTCAAGTTTTCACTGTTTTACTATCTCATATAACTGGTTTAAAAAGTCTTTATCCTCATTCGTTTGTTTAAATTCAGTAGCAACATCATCAGCATACTCATCTCTAGCATCTCATTTTATTTGTTTAATCTCGTAAGGAGTTTGAAATTTTTCTTCAAAAGCTTCTCATAAAATTCTTGCAGTACTCTTATTTGTCCTACTTCAAATCAAAATCTGAATTTTCTCCAAATTTTTAAATCATGGTAGTATATCTTTTAATCAAGATAAGAATAAAAATCATACAGCAAACTGTACTTTCTCAGATTTAGAAAGGTTCTTTTTAATTTCATCTCATACATTGTTATCGATGTTATCGATGATAGACGATGTTGGTTGCATCATTATTTATAAATAATAAAGTTATTTTATTGATTCCGATTTTTCTCGTATTCAGTATAGATAATTAATTTCATCTGTACTATCAAGTTCTTTTACAGTAAAATCCTTTTTTCAAATTCAATTCAACGAAGTTCATATTAAAAATATTTTTTCTTTATCTATGATTATATATCTATCATGGTTGCCATCTATGTTTCTTGCTTCAACATTTCACCCGTCATAAATCTGATAATAATTCTTAAAACTTTTATGTCCACCGTCTTTTGTTAGAATTTTTATTTCAATTTTATTATCAATCTCATCAATATAGTCAAAGATATTTCAATCAATAAAGTTATCTACAACTAATATTTCATTTTTTGCGCTTCTAAATAATTTTGATAAATATCTTTTTGCCTTATAAGTATCTCATGCCTTAAAATGTATTTCATTTTCATTAACTGTCATACCAGTAAATTCAGATAGTCGCCTTATAATTTTCTGTAATCTACCATCTCAGCTAATATATTGACGTCATCATCTTCCAACTTTTCGAATTGTCTCTCAAAAAGTTTCAATTTTTCGTCTATCAAATATTCTGTACTCATCCGAATTATAATCAAATACTTTATAAATATTATTAAGTATTGTCGTGAAAAAATCATCGGCTTCTGAGCGCAACACAACTCACTGTTCTATCTTATTACTAAAAGCAATTACTACATCAAGAATATTATTCAATTGGTCTTTCTGCTTTTCATCTATCATCCTAATCATTTAAACAAATTAAATACTCTTAGCTTTATCAACCCTTGCTTTTACAAGTTCACCCAATGACCAATATATTTCATTCCTTTCTTCTTGAGTTAATCAAAGTTCATTAAATACAATATCGTCAAGTTCTTTGCGGTCTGGCAATGGATTTGGAGTTTGTGAACGAATATCTTTATCTTTGTTAAATCACAATTCCTCAAAAATTGTTAGTATTGTACGAGAGCAGAAGTTTTTAAATTTATTCTTATCAAAAGAAAACAAATCAGGATTTGGGACATTAACCTCCAAAAGGTCCATCTTATTCATTACTATAGCGGCTCAACCAATTCATTTATTTCTTGCTCAAAGTTCCGTAACTAAAATAAAGAATGTAGAATTAAATAATAATAATACATCCTGAATTTTATTATCATCAGTACAATTTAATCCAATATAATTTCATGTAAAAGAATAATTATCTGGATTATAATGGAATTTATGAGTTAATCATCTCGCTGATATTAATAATAAATTGGCAGTCTTCTTCTTAAACTTTTCAACATATTTGGGTTCATCAACAACTGAATCAAAAATATCTATATTTATTGAATTATGTTTTTTAACATTTCATAACACTTTTAAAGTCTTCAAATCAGAATGTTCTTTCAAATACTGTTTAAATCATCACTCTTTAATTCAAGTTGATACATCAATATATTTTATGTTTTTTATAGCTATCAGCTTTCATGAAGCCTTTTCTATTATATTATCAATCTTTCATTTTGACCTAAAAAATTCATTAGACCATTTCTTTCATTTATATTTTCACAGTAATCAGTCACCTTCATCAACTCACATTTCATACAGTTCTTTTCATGACTTACCGTGGAAAATTAAATCTTCGTCTTCATAATCTGTCATTCATTTCTCTTCGATTAACAAAAAGGATTCTGAATATATAGATTCATCATATGGTTTTTTGAACATACAGAAATATATTGAATCTGTAAAGTCTTTACCATAAGAATCTTTTGGAATAAAAATAATATTACTATTTAAATCAGCACTTTTAAATGTCTTTTGAGAACTATCAAACACTTTTATATTTCATCAAGAAAAGTTCTTACATAAGAAAGATTGAAAGTCTGCTCAATATTGAGTATCAAATCGCATGTTCGAGCTTATGAAAGTCATTACTCAAGAGGCGTTCAGCAAAGCAATTGACTTATAGTAAAAGTAAATATAGAAATCAGACTTACCATCTATATTAAAAGCTCACTTTTTGTAATCATTATATGTACTATCTTTTAAATATTTCTTATAAACTTCATCAGATAACTGACCATTTGCATCTCAAATTTTCTTATAGGCAATATATGGAGGGTTTCATACAACAACATCAAATCATCCTCTTTCTGTAAATACATCAGCGAAATCTATTCACCAAGAGAATGGAACAGTTCACGTTCATTTTATCTCTCATAATTGTTTTTGTAAAGATTCAATTTGAATATTATATTCTTCAATTTCTTTATCTATTCTTTTGTTATTTACTTTCTCATCTGTAAATCATCATCAAAATTCTGCTGATCAAAATAATGTAGAATTAAATCCTCATGCTCTTTGGGTCTTTTGGTTCTCTAATTCTGTAATTTTTCATCTAAAATATTTTATCTTATTTGAAATAATTTCTTCATAAATCTCTTTTTCTTGTGATTTAATATATTGTTCATCCATTTTTACACTTCATCATTCGAGCAATGAGTTTCATTGAACTTCAGTTTTAATTTCAATTTTTTCATTATCATAGAACTTGTTTTTTAAATCCACTAATTTTTCAATTTTATCTCTTGTTGTTTTATCTAGTATATCTTTTCTAGCAACATTTAAAGGAATTAGTTTATCTCAAATACGATTAACAACACTATCTCATTGTACTATGTGAAATCAAAAAGAAGGCAATAGAGGTTCACTTTTTACATTTTCTTTTTCAAATGTATCATCTTTAACATCAATAATCATACTTAACCAAAGTCTAAGTTTAGCAATTTCAACAGCCCACTGTTTTATATCTACTCAATATAATGAATTTTTAATGAGTTTTTTCTTCCTTTGGAATTCAGTCATTTCCCTAAATTCCTTAATTCATGGAGTAAAAGATAGACGAATAATTGCATCATTAGTTTCTATCAGTCTTTGCTCGACAGATAATATTACTTGCATCATTCATACTAAGAATGCTCAAGATCAACATGCTGGGTCAACAACTTTAATCTCCGATAAATATTTAAAAATTGCAGCAATCTCTTTTGAAGTAAAGCTACCATATTCTTGATTATCAATTCATCATTTTTCGTCATAAAATAATTTGTATAAATCTATTTTTTTATTTTCTAATTCTTCCTTCTTGGATAAGTACTCTATTAATACCTGACGGCACATAAAATCAACTTCAATTTTTGGTGTATAAAACACTCATGAATCATCTCTCTCACTCTTCTTTTTTGACTTTCAATTATCTTCATCGTCTGATTGCGTATCATATTCCTGAATTAAATTCTCAAAAATATATCATAAAAGTTCTGGGTCTACTGAGACTTTTACATCAAATGGAGTATCCTCTTTGATTGTAAAATTGTAGGCATCTATAATATTTAGAATAAATGATTTAATAAAAGCGTTGTCTACATAATAACTATCTTTTTCATATTTTGATTGTTTAAACAATCATCAATTCAAGTAAGGTAAATCTCAAAATTCCTGTTTTAAAACTGAATTTTTATAAGTTCTTTGTGCATATGGCTTATTAAATGTCTCAAAAAATAAAGGTTTTAGAACAGAATTATAAAATTGTTCACCCGAATTTAGTTCTTTATAAACCTTGTGGAATAAATAAGATATATAGCTTCAATACTTTTTGTTATAATCTTTAAAAACAGTTCACTTTCTATCCAAAAAATGAATGAACAAAAGTCTGTTCAAGTTTACAAGCACAAAATTATTTATATCTTCTTCATTATCTTTTCAGAATTTCCCAGTTAAATCTTTCTTTATCTTATCAAATAGCTCTGTTTTGTACGTTTTATAAAAAGCCTCTGTCAGTCTTTGCTTTTCAAAGAATGTCTTTAAATATCTAACTTTTAAGTCTCTCTCTCATCATCATAAATCTTTTGATAATTCAATTAGTTGTTCAACTAATGTTCTGTTTTTATATATAGTATCATTTTTTTCTAAGTTATAAGTTCATTGCGTATCTATAGAGAACCTCGTAATTTTTGGATTTACCTTATTTACCAAATCAATTCAAATAATAGCCGGCTCTCATCCAGATTTATATTTCTGAACCATCAAAACAATATATCTGGCATCAGAGATGCTTGTAATATTAAGCAAATTTTCTTTAACATATTTTTTAGTTATCTTATCTGACAATTCCTCAATATATCAAAAATATATTTGTTCATCGAATCAACCAAATAATGTTATAGCTCAATGAGATATAGAATTGCTAAGTTTAACTCAAACTTTTGCCCATAGATTTTGCCAATCGATTAGCGATTTTAATCAGATTAATAATTTTTCTAACTCTTGTTCCATAACAAAGATAGGAAAAATAATAAATAACAAATCAAAATTATTAATCCTAAATTAAAAATCAAATGTAAACATTAATTCATTAACAAATTTTATTTATATATTTTTAGTCATTCAGAAATACATTTAATAATAGAATCGGCATCATCAACCAAATGTTTATAATTTTTTCATAAGTTTTTGGGCATCCACGTATGGTTTTCAAGCATAATAAGCCATATATCATAAAAATATTTTTTGACTAACTTTCATATTGATTTATCATTTACAGAAAAATTTTTATATAATTTTTTGTACACTCAAATTCGAGAACTAGAATCTATAAATTTTTGTTCAGTATATAGTTTATAATCATATCATAATTTTTGAGAGTAACACAAGAAAAGAAATTGATATTTCTCATCCTTAACATAATTCACTAAAAAATTGTAAATTTTTTCGGTCTCTATATTTGCATCTCCTCTACTCGGGTCTCAATCATATAAAGAATAAATGATAAGTTCTAAAAAATTTAATATTTCTCATTCTCTATCTCTTCTATCAGATAGATTCATTTTTATCAAAAAATCTTCAATCGGTTTAATCACATTATCAAATTTTGAAAAATATAATTCACATTTTTTTTCTATGTAATCAAATAAATTTGTTATATTATCAGTTTTTTTTATAAATCTACATTTTTGTAAACATTCAGTCAGCAATAGGAACATATGGTTTGAATCTCATTTCTCTCTATATTGTGAATATCTTATTAATCTTATAAATATAAAAATCTTTATAAAAGATAATTCATTCTCCTCATGAAAACCATCTATCAAAAAATTAAGAAATGAAATTAAAATATTTTGAATTTCTTTATATGTTGTTTTATCTTCAATGTTTAAAGAATCTCTCTCCTGTTTTATAACTCCAATAGTCTTCAAATTTTCAACAAAACTATATATGAAAAAAAATGCAGATAATATGAATCAATAATCATTATTACAAATATCACCCCAGTTTTCAGTATATATACTATCAATATATCCTTTAAAAACTTCTATAGAATTTTCAAAGAATTTTATATTTTGTTCCTTGTTGAATGAATCTTTACATTCAATCCACATTGAAAGAAAGTTACTCCTCGTAAAAACAAAAATATTCTCGTTTTGATTTATATTTGGCTTAAATAAAATTTTCGCTATTTCATTATAATTATAAATATCACTAAGTTCTTTATAAGAAATTTCATCTCATATATCCTGTAACAATTTCTTAATTATATAATTATACCATCATCATAAATCATTTTTATCAAAAATTCGTAAAAGAAGTGGATAATCTGTTTCAATAAAATCAAGAAGTTTTTTTTCCGTATATTCATTATCAAATCTATAATTGAACTTATAACTAAGGTCCCGGCTGTTTTTTATTAAGTTTTTTCTTTCCTCACTTCAATAGTACTTCATTCAAGAATAAATTGATGATAGTTTATTTATTATTTCTGAATCTTTTTCATAAATAGAGCTCAGATATATAAAATCCAATTTTAAATCATCACCATTCCCCAGTTTTTCTCTGACGATTTGTCATATAAATCATCTTTCAATAAGTCACTTGTACATGGAATTTTGAAAATTTTTATATAATATGGATGAAATATTATCGATATTCTGTGATAAATCTTTATTTAAAAAATCTAAATCTCTGATACATATTGGAATTCAGATACTATTTAACTCATTGAATAAAAGCTTACTCTTATTTATAATTGTTTCATCGTATTTATAATCAAAATTAGATCGATCAGCGGTTATTGCTGCGAGTTGTTTTATGATATCATTTGTACAGTTTTGATAAATATCAAATTTTGTATCGGGGAATTTTTTAAAATATTGAAAAAATGTTATTCATTCTTCATCTTGCTTATCTCAAAGATAAAAATTTGAAAGATGATACGAATCAGCCGAGTAAATACATAATATATTTTTTCTCAAATTACTATTCTGATTTTCTGTTATTAGTCTTTTTATTAAATTTAATACTTTTCATACATTAACAAGGTCTACTTTTTCGAGTCTATCTATTTCATCCACAACAATCAATATCAAAAAATCTTTGTATGTTGTTTGTATTGATTTATTAATTTTTATAATCAAATCTTCTATAGAATCGTTATTAGAATAAATCAATCTTCTTATTCAATCAAAAAAATTAACATACTTTGAATCTAATAATTTTATCAAATCTTTCGAATCCGACTTTATATTATCATCATATTTATATTTCAATAAACTACATGATAAAGAGGTAAGAAATTGCTCATAAATATTTTTTGTATTTTGATAATCCCATGGGTTAAACTTAATCGTTATAAGTTTTCTTCCATTTAAATATTTTTCATCTCAATTATCATTTAAATTATCTATTACTTCATTTATAAATGTTGTTTTTCATGATCACCAAAGTCCTGTAATAAAATTCATTCATGAATTCAGCTCCCATCAATTATTTCAGTAATGAAAAAGATAATTTTCTATATAATTTCTCGATTTTTTTCAAAAATCTAAACAGTCATTTTTAATCATAGCGTTTTTCTGGAATTAATAGTAATAAAAACATAAACCAGTTACAAAAGAGAAAAGAGCAAATTTGTAAAAGTATTTCACAAGGACAAAAGAATAACAACAAATAACTATTAAATTTGATAAATATTGATCATATTATAAAAGATATTAATAGAGTGATAAGAATATCTAATATAAAACTACTTATATTTAACAAAAAATAAACTATCCTTTTTTTTAAGACAATAAGAATCACTATAAATAATAAGAATAACAAAAACAACCAAGACAAAGATAATTGGAAAAATTTATCCAATGAAAAAGATATTATAATCATGTATACTAGCGATAAAATTCCATCCTTTGTCATAATTAATAATAGCAATTAAATAGTATTTTAATATTTTTTTATGTATTTACACCAATATTATTCAAAACTTTTAACAATATTCAATCCCACCTCGGCATTAATCATAATCTTCATTTTTCAGTCACAGATACTTCTACATATTCTGAAGTTCACATACTTAATTCTTTAAATTTTTCATGTACAACACTTATTTTTGAGCATCAAAAGATAACTATTCAAACAACAAAAATTACATATAATGTTCGTGCTATTATCCTATATTTCTTTTTACTCCTTCTTCGCCTTCGACTATTGTAATCAATTAACCAATTTACAAAAGCAAATGGTCGGATTATTGCTCATAAAAATCACAATACAGCACATATTCGAAAATATCACAAAAATATTTCATACGAATAATATCATAGAATAAGAGATACTACTGTATATACCAATTTTTCAGTGTCTGTTGTTTCGCTTCTTATCATTTAACCAATTATATCTGATAATTAAATACCTCATAAACTTCTTTGTGATTTTCTTTTACTAATTTCTGCCACCAAACCGTTTCATTTCATCATTGAATATCTGTTTTGGTATAGAGTAATAAAATCTGAACTTCTTTTTTGTTTTCATCTACATAAATAATAATTCTGTTTCATGAAGTTTTAGGAGATTCGTTGGATCATGCAATCTTAAATTCATATTTAGCTATATAACAGTTTCCAGATATATGAATTCTCGTAGCTTTTGAAGCTTTAAGGAGAATATCTATATGACTCAACATTTTATTAATTGCATTCATAGTATTATCCCAAGCTTTATTATATCTTTTTTTGAATGCTTTGATAAAATGCCTTTCTGCATATTCCGTTGTTACTACCTTGTATCACGTATTAATAGACATTATCTGGTTCTTCTTGAGTAATTAAATCATAAGGAATTATTTCCTTATCCTCACACAACATCCATGGGAGTTGTTTGTGTGTAAAATTAACTATATCTTTTGTGTCTTTATTTTTCCATTTTTCAGCAATTTTTTCCAAAAGATTCATCTCATCTTCTGATAATTTATCGCTTTGGGGATTCTCAATATTTTCTATCATATAAGCATCTCCTTTTTGTTTTATTGCTATACTTTCCTCTAATTGCAATTCTTCTATAGTTCAAAAATATATATCAGGAACTGGTCAATACTTAATTTTTCTATAATCCAATCATGTAATTGATTCCAAATTATTATAATATCGAGTAAAATCTAATAAATAACAGAGTTTTGCGAGTTTTGTTTTTGTTATTTTTCAATCATCAGATCCATATTTTATAAAATTTTTGATGATTTGTTTATATTTTTCCCAATCTATCTCTTTTGGAGCAGTCGTTTGAGTATCTCATGGTAAAAATCTGGCTACATCCACTCCAAAGAATTCTGAAATTTTTACAGCTTGTCATAATGTTGGATCGATTTTTCAATTTTCTAATTTTGAATAAGTCTGACGAGTGATTCCAAGTAAATCTGCTAATTCTTGCTGACTTACTCATCTCTCGATACGTAACTCTTTAATAGAATTGCTCATAGTGTTTTTTCATGGTTGTATAAAAGCATATATATATTATAATAAAATTTTTAACAAATGCAAATAAAAATGTTAAAAAATTTTAACATAAAAATCTGATTTTGAAAAAAGCTACCCTTTCGGACAGCTTTTTATTTTCTTTTTTTTAAAGTTCTATTTCACCACTTCCACGAAATCCGCATCGTCAAAATCCACTCTCCTACTTTTGTATTCAGATTTATCATTTCATTTTATGTAATTTCTGAGGTATGATATTCATCTAATTCCCAAG
>Ga0247611_10004301_pt1 | contig 19894 bp, 17 predicted proteins | sample 177DNAGHGhighgp2_FD_192422 | JGI IMG/M metagenome (GOLD analysis project Ga0247611, IMG submission 192422) | Sheep rumen microbial communities from Palmerston North, Manawatu-Wanganui, New Zealand - 1770 DNA GHGhigh gp2 | ecosystem: Host-associated > Mammals > Digestive system > Stomach > Rumen...
ATAAATAATCCTTTTTGTGGGCGGTTCTCGCCCGGTTCCCCAGAAATACGACATCTGGCGGTAGGGCCAAATTTAGCAAAAAACGGCAAATCGGGCGAGAGGCGGGACGAATTTGCGGCGAGAAAATAATCACGGGTCGGAAAAAATTGGGCGGTAAAGACATTTTTGTCCCCTTTTGCGTCCCCCTGTTTTTGATAAGGAAAAATACATGGAAATGGTTCATATTCGTCGAAAAAAGCTTCAAAAAGGCTATTGTCTCTATTTGGATTATGTAAGTCCAGTGGACGGGAAAAGGCACAAAAGGTATCTGAATCTCCACATTAACGACCGAGACAAGGCGAACACCTTGAAGACCATGGCACTCGCCAATAAATATAAGCAAGAGCTGGAAACGGAGCTTTTGTTTCCAAATGAGCATCTGCCACGTTTTATTGAGTATGCCAGGTCGATAAACGAAAATGAATACAGCCCTAGCTCGCAACAAAATAGGCGCTCAATGATGAGAGTCGTGGAGAGTTTCGACCCAGAAGTGAGCGTGGGCGGCGTCAATCGTGTTTGGGTGGCGAAGTTCATCAAATTCATGCTTGAAAAAGGTAATTCCCCAATTTCAATATCAAGTAGAGTTTACTTCATTAAAGGAGTGCTTCGCCATGCCTACAAGGATGACTTAATTTTCAGAGTCCCTGATTTTTCGGATTTGCTTCCAAAGGTGGTGCTAAAACCAAGAAATTTCTTGACCCTTGATGAAATCAAACGCTTATCCGAAGTTTCAACATGTTTTGAAATCTATAAAAATGCGTTCCTTTTTTGTTGCTTTACTGGTCTTAGGTGGAGCGACATGCTGCGGCTCCAATATGCGGACATTCGTGATGGCGTCATCTCTATAACGATGCAAAAGACAAAGCGTTTTGTTCAAATACCTCTAACAGAAAACGCTAAGGCGTTTCTCCCGCCTCATAAGAGGTCACCATTTGTATTTGGAGAAATCAATAAGCATTCCTCTTTCATGAACCGATTATTAAAACGTTTTTGTAGGGAGGCGAAAATCTACAAGAAGATTTCGTTTCATTGCGCTCGCCATACCTTTGCTGTCATCAGCTTAGAGGCTTGTGGAAATCTCTACACGGTTTCCCAGCTATTAGGCCATACTACCGTGAGGGCAACCCAGGTCTATGCCAAATGTCTTTTATCTGATAAGATAAAAGCCTTGAACACAGTCCCAACAATCTTTTCAACAAACAACTAGGAAAACCAAAACCCTCTTACAGAATTCGTACTTCTGTATGATGCTACAAGGAGCTAAGCATGCCTGACATAATCACACTTCAAACAAACAAGGAAAATGTGCCGATGACCACCCAAAAAGCGGTTGAAATTTTGAACTCGGCGCCGACATTCGAAGAGCTTGACAAAAGTTCTCAAAAATCTGTCATCCAGATTGCTATGGTTGACAACCTGAAAAAGGACCTACAATTTAAGGCAAAAATTGCCAAACTCAATTATGAAGAAATTAAGACAACTTTTCTGGCGAACCTGAATTCAGCATACACAAAGGATGCGTATTCCAGGGCGCTTTCTCGTTTGGAAGCATGCTTGAAAATTTTAGGAAAGAATTTTGCGGAACTCACAACTTTGGAAGCGGACCAGCTTATTCAAAGCACTTTTATCAGAAAGCCGATGGATAATGGAATCATCAACATTGGTGCCGAGGACAGGGCGCCTGCGGCAATAAGAAGGGATGCGTCTGCCATCAGCGCCTTCTATTCTTTCGTGGAAAGGGTGACGAATCATTCTATTATGAATCCGTTTCGAGGAACAAGGGCTTTGCCAAAGAGAACGGCCAAAAAAGACATCGTGGTTCCAACGGAAGCTGATGTAGCCGCTATATTAAATTGCAAACTCATGAGTCGGGAGTTACGAGCCGCTTTCGCTGTTATGGCGCTCAGGGGCCTTCGAGTGGGCGGCTTACCAGACTTGACTATCGACTATGATACTCATATTTTTTCGACAACCTCCAAAGGCAAGGATTATAAAGGAAACTTCGATGATTCCATCCAGATTCCAGGCGGCAAGTCGATTCTGGAATACTTCAAGGTTTTTAAAGGCAAGCGAAAACCGTTTGCAGAGCTTTCTGATTCCAGGCTGAAAATGCAAGTGGCTTATTGGATGGCTAAGATGAATAAGAACGGCCTTATTACGAGTACGTTTAGCGCCCATGATTTCAGGCACTTTTTTGCAGCGCATTATTATCAAGCGGATAAAGATATCTATCGGCTTAAAACTCTATTGAATCATGGTTCAATAGCTGTGACGGAGACGTATTTAAAGACGCTAAATGTAATTTAACTGTGTCTATGTTCCTTACTCCTACGGTAGTTTTTTTCGAACGTCTTGCGAAATTTCAAAGGACTATTTGTCTTACCCCTGTAGAACAGGTTGGTTGCTTGGAGCAGCCGTTTAGTGGGCGTGTGTCTTTCATGCTTTATTTGTCCCTTTTTTCTTCTTCACTTTTGTTGCTAGTCTAGGATGACTTGGGTCGGTCCCATAGTTTAACAATAGAGGGAACACGACTCCCTAAGCATGATTAAGACAAGTTTCCTGTTTTAATCGGGTATTAGGACCCCGTATCCCTTAGGGAGATTAAGCACAGTTCTTCTATGAACAGAAAGCAAGAACAAACTTAATCTAATCAAGTTTTAAGCATTATTAAATGATTAAATCATGAATAGGGCAGGGATGGTTAACCTTCTGATTAAGCAACTTAACTCCATTAAACAAAGTTCCTTTCAAGCTCACCCCGAAGGGGTACGTAAGAACTTCCTGTTAAGCAACATTTCTTGTTCTTACAAAAAAGTCCTTCAAGCTCACCCCGAAGGGGGGATAAGGAACCTTCAGGTTAAGCAACTAAAATCAGTTAAACAAAGTTCCTCCAAAGCTCACCCCGAAGGGGTTATGAAGAAACTCCTGATAAGCAACATTCATGTTCCTTAAAAAGGTCCTTCTGAGCTCCCCCGAAGGGGGTGTTAAGGAACTCCTGTTCTGAGCAGAAAATGTTCCTCCTAAACAGAAGTTAAAATCAAAAGTTAAAACCGTGAGCCCTTCGGGCGAGCTTAGTCTTTTTTTTCTTTAATTTTTTTGGGTATATATATCTCTCTCTACCCCAAAGTTGTACCTTTTTGTTCCCAGTTTCTGTACCTTTTTGTTCCCAGTTATTGTACCTTTTTGTTCCTTCTCACCTGCTGGGCGATGTCATGGGAACTTCTTCCTTCGGCCTTCATCTTCTCGACAATCTGCTCTTCGGTCATGCCAGCGTACTTGCTCGGTCTACCTCTACCTTTAATCGGGTTATTACCTAGGCGTTTTCTGTAATAGATTCTCATACGCTTAGAAACGCCGTTGACATTCAGGTCGTGCTCTACAAGTTCATTGCTGGCGCCTTTAAGGTAATCCAGTTTTGTTGGCCTTCCGCCAGCGTGTTTCATCTTGTGAAACGAACCAGTGTCTGAACGTGGAGCTGGTTTCGCCCCGTTGTCGATAGGTTTGTTCTCTGGGTCGAAATACGGATTTCTCCAGTTCATTGCAGCCTCGATAAGGCCATCTGGCTTGCTAATCTCGTCGGACTTGGTGAAGTCGGCATTCTCGTAGTTACGCCTGTAAATTTCCCTGAGCCACACGGCATTGTTGTAGTATGTTTGCTCCCATTTGTCTATGAGGCCCTGTCTTGTATCCTCCATGACTTCTGGGTCCCTGTCGAGGTAGATTATATTATCCAGGTCTGGATAACTTGGACAGTCAAGGCCCATGTGCATCATCTTCAGTTTTAGAGGCTTTCCGAAGCATTTGAGGAAATCCTCGTATCTTGTCGTGTTTCCCTCGTTGAAATGACTTAGAACAGCCGTGTTAAGAAATTCGCACCATTCTGAAATGTTTTCGCAGAATCCTGGATATACAGAATCGTCTATGCTCTCGATGTTGAACGCCTCGGCATCGACATACAGGAGGACCAGGTTCAAGTACCTGTTGTACCAGCTGTACTTGCTAAATATGGGCGTGCTAGGGTCGTACTCGTACTTGAAGTGAGGATTCCTTATGACGAGGTGGTATCCAGGGAAGAACTTTTCGTTAGGGAACGGTATCCCTTTTTCCTTCATATATCGGAATATGCTAGTGGTTCCACGGGTAGGGATAGTGGGCTTGGTTTCCTTAACCTTTGCGGCGTTTTCAAGTACTTCTGCTTGGGCCTTGATGATGTCATCTAGTGTAGAAAGATTTGAAAGATTTTCCATAGGGCTTCACGCCTATATAAAAGAAACGGTCACCATTCCTCCCCAAAGGTGAAGCACGGGACGGAATGGTGACCCTGTAAAAACTCTTGCCTATAGGCGCTTCACTGCCTACATTTAAATTCATGGATGCTCTTCAAACGGGATATCCAATCGCCGAGAAAAGCAGATGCCTTAACTAAAATATCTTCTTTTGGAGCTATTCTTGCATCTAATTTTAAAAAAGTTAATTTGTTTTTAATTGACTATATTTCTAACTAAATTCAGTTAGAAATTTCATCATTTTTTCAAACTGAATTTAGTTAGGCTCATCAGCCGCAATCCCTTTAATTATCTGTATTTCAGAGCGATGGATATCTGATTTAATCAACTATATTTTAGACAAAAAAATGTCGCAAAAAGTTTAGAAAAAGTCTTGACAGCATTGAGTTCGATACCTACATTATCTTACATAACCAACGGAGGTTTCATGTCAACATAAACCAGTACAGCGATGGCTGTACTTTTTAAGGAGGGTCCTATGACCATTTCTATACAAGACATCACTCAATACTTTGGCTTGCCAAGCTCCGATAACCTTCAAATGCTTGTCAAATGGATTTTGCTTTCTCCTAGCCAAGAATTCCCCCAGAAAAGCGAGCAAATGAGCGCTCCTAACGGGATTCAATTAGGTGCGGGCCAGTTTGCTTATATAACCCTAAAATCTGGTTCTGGCCAGCACATTTTCAGTGCTCACATTTTGGCGAACTCCGAAACAAGCTTTATAAGGACAACCCATCATCGCATAGCCTTAACACACTATCTGATGTTCGGCAAAAACTGTAAAGATAAGGTCGCTGACTTTTGGGAAGCCTATAAAAAAGCAGATAAGGTTGTTTCGGCTGAGGAAGCCTTGCCCCGTCAACAACGGCTAGAAATGCTCGCTAAACGTAGCGGCGGTTCTTTCGACAAATTTCTCGGCCTAGCTAAAGCACATGACGTAATTAACGGTCGCAACCCAAAGCAAGTTGAAGAAATCAAGCGTTTCTGGGACGAGTGGAGCGGCAATCAACATACTCAGCAGCAACAGGCTCCGCAAGTGGTGCCCCCGACACAACCACCATTTTCGGTGCCGCAACCCGCCCAAATAGCATCAGGACCTTTGCAATCACCCTTTGCTGCACAACGGCCCGTTCAGGCGCCTCAAACGCCAACAACACCCCAAATGGCGCCTCAGACGCAAGTTCCTCAGGTCACGTTGCAAGACCTCTTCAATCTCATGCAACAGCTTTTGATGGCAAATACGGCCCAATCCGTTCCCCCAAGCGTTCGGTAGTTCCTTACCAGAAAGACCCGATTCGACAAAATCGGGTCTTCTTTTCAAGTAGAAATGGTGCTTCGTTGCTGAAATCTCGCTCCATAAGCTTTAATTTATGGCTTACATAATCTACATACTGAGTTCTTTTTTTATTTTAAATGCGTATCTAGTCCAAGGGGTTTTCTTTGGGCTGTATTTAGTTTTTTACATGGATGATATATGGAAATCACAGGTTCTCTTAAGCAGAAAATCAACTCCATCTGGCAGGACTTCTACAACGAAAACATGGCCCAGGCTTCGGATATCGTGAACCAACTGACCATGTTGATGTTCGCAAAGATGCTTGACGACAAGCAGAATGCGGTCGAGGCTCAGGCGGCTGTCCTTGGAATTGAACCTGACAATGCGGAATTGACTTTTAAAAAAGGGAACTATGTCAATTACACCGTTCGTAATGGGCAGAAAGAAGAGAACTTTCGGATTCCTTATTCTGAACTCCGCTGGAAGAACTTCAAGAACCTCAACTCGATGGACTTGTCAAACAGGCTTAAGTCCTACGTAATTCCGTTCATCAAGGACCCGAACAACAAGGCCGTTGGCAAATTCGCCGACTATGCCAAAAAATACACATACGGCTTCGATGACAAAGAGCGTCTCCTGACTACGGTCGTTGACAAGTTGTCTGATGATGAGTTGAACTTCACCAATACGGACTTGATGGGCGATGTGTATGAATACATGTGCGGTTCTGGTGTATCTGGACAGTTCAGGACTCCAAGGCACATCATCGACATGGCCGTTGAAATGATTAAGCCCAGGATAGGTGAAAAACTGATAGACCCAGCCATGGGTACAGCAGGTTTTCTTATCGAATCTGCGAAGTATATCCAGAAGAATCAAGCTGAAGAACTCATGAATACGGAAAATAAGAAAAAATTTACCTCTCAAATGTTCTATGGCTGCGACAACGATTCCAACATGGCCAGAATCGGCTACATGAATTGCGTTCTTCACGGCATCAAAAATCCGTTCATTTCCATTGATTCCCTTTTGGAACACGAAAACGCCAAGCAGCTACTGGGGAAATTTGATGTGGTGCTACAGAACCCTCCATTCTCAGGCAGTCTGGTCAAGAATGCCACGAACGGCAGGATTCTTTCCATCAGCAATACTTCAAAGACGGAATTACTGTTTGTTTCGCTAATGATTATGCTCCTCAAGGTCGGTGGCAGGGGTATGTCCATTGTGCCTGATGGGGTTCTGAACGGAACGGATGGTGCGCACATATCATTACGTAAAGAACTTATAGACCATCAAAAACTGATTGGCGTAATATCAATGCCGAGAGGTCTTTTTTCCGCTCCAACGAAGAAAGGGTCTGCATCAAAAGGAACTCCTGTTAAAACATCGTTCATTCTTTTCCAGAAAACGGATAATGGCGGCACTGATGTTGTTTGGTTTTACGACATGCGTAATGATGGATACACCCTCGATGTAAAAAGAAACCCCATTGAGGGGTCGGACATCCCCGATATTATCCACCGATATGAGAATCGCTCCAAAGAAAAAAAACGTACAAGACAAGACCAGTCCTTCTTGGTTCCTGTTGATGAAATCAGGTCAAAAAATTATGACTTGACCTTCAACAAATATCACAAGCCCGTCCAGGATGTTATTACACATCGAAAAACAGAGGATATCATTAAAGACATTGAAACATCATGTGCGAAGAGTGTTGAAAATCTGAAAAAATTGAAGGAACTTTTCAATGTCAAAGAATAGACTTGGCGATTACTTGCAAAAATATTCTGTAAAGAATAAGAAGAATCTTGATTATCCAGTTTATTCTGTGACAAATAGTCGTGGTTTCTGTACAGAGTATTTTAATAAGGATGTGTCTGGAGCTAATAAAACAACCTACAAGATTGTTCCTCGTGGTTATTTTGCGTACAATCCATCCAGAATCAATGTGGGCTCAGTGGATTGGCAAAATTGCGAGGATAATGTTATAGTAAGTCCCCTATATGTTGTATTCAAGTGCTCTAAAAGTTTAAATCAAGATTATCTAAAGTATTTTCTAAAAAGTAATAGTGGAAAAAGGATTATAAACGCAAGTATATCTGGCTCAGTACGAAACAGTTTGAACTTTGAAGTGCTATCTGATTTTCAAGTTGAAATACGAAGTATTGAAGAACAATTAGCTGCAGTAAATTTGCTAAAGAAGATTGAAGAATTCATAAAGCACGAAGAACATCTATTAGGACTGTATGACGAGCTTCTCAAATCATTATTTTTTGAAATGTTTGGAGATTTCAGAGAGAATACAAAAAATTGGCCAATTGCTGGATTTAATGAATTTGCAACGATTGACGCCAACATGACATCTGATTATGAAAAATATGCAGATTATCCGCATATTGGCATCGACAGCATTGAAAAAGACACAGGAACACTTAGAGGTTATCGTACTGTTGCTCAGGATGGCGTAATTAGTGGGAAATACATATTTGGCCCACAACATATCATTTATAGTAAAATTAGACCTAATCTTAATAAAGTTGCCTTGCCAACATTTGAAGGGTTGTGTTCAGCAGATTCATACCCCATTTTGCCCAAAAAAGGAAAGTGTAATAGGGTGTTTCTTGCTTACAATATGAGAAGTAAATTCTTTTTAGATTATATCCTTAAATTTTCCGCAAGAACGAATATGCCCAAAGTGAATCGAGATGATGTTTCTGGATTTAGAACTCCATTGCCTCCGATTGATTTGCAAGATGACTTTTCTGCTGTTGTAGAACGGGTCGAATTACAAAAAGATGATATTCGTATTAGATTGGAACATTTTAAAGAACTTTGGAATAAAATAACCGATGAACTGTTCAACGGGGAGAGTGCATAATGGCCAGGAATGAAAAGGAAACCAGGGAGCAGCTCATTGACCCAAAGCTGAATTTGGCTGGGTGGGATGTCTTGGCAACAAAGCATGTCATCGAGAAGAATAGGGCCTGCATCGAGACCCCTGTTACAGGGATGCCACGGACTACAGATAATCCGTCTGGAAACGGTTTTGTTGATTATGTCATGTTTGGCGATGACGGCAAGCCATTGGCTCTTTGCGAAGCCAAAAAGTCTGTTGTAAACGAGGAACAAGGGCGTGTCCAGGCTTGCCTGTATGCAGATGCCCTTGAAAGGCAATATGGCCTTCGCCCCGTTGTCTATTACACCAATGGTTTTACGATTAAGATTATAGACGGGATATACCCTCCCAGAGAGGTGTTCGGATTCCATACCAAGGATGAACTGGAACATATAATACAGAAACGGCAGTTCTCAATCGTGGATGCTGACCCAAATGCCGAAATTTGCGGCAGATACTACCAAAAGGACGCCATTGCGGAAATAATCAAGAACATTCAAGGCAAACGCTCCCGTTCACTGATTGTTCTTGCTACTGGCACAGGGAAAACAAGGACCGCATGCGGATTGTCCGACATATTCATCAGGAACAACTTTGTGAAGAGAATCCTCTTCCTTGCAGACCGCAAGAACCTTGTGGTCCAGGCGAAAGAAGATACTTTTGATAGGTACCTACCAACGATTCCCATGGCGACCATCATTGAAGGGAAACAGGATGGCGCCAAGGATGCTAGAATCGTCTTTTCGACCTACCAATCCATGCTTTCGATAATCAAGGACTCGACAAAGGCGCCTTTTGGGATAGGCCATTTTGATTTGATTATCGTGGATGAAGCCCATAGAAGCCTGTTCAACAAGTATGCAGAGATATTCAACTATTTCGATGCGCTGATGATAGGGCTTACGGCAACACCCAGAAACGACATTCATAAATCGACATACAGGGTCTTTGACCTGGATACGGACATGCCCAACTATGAATATGAAATCCAGAGGGCTGTAAATGACGGATTCCTGGTCTATTACCGTGCCTTAGACCGAACGCCTGATATCCTAAAAAATGGCGTTACCTATGACGAGTTGGATGAAGAGGACAAAGAACAGTATGAAGAGCTGTTTACCGATGATGACGGCACGATTCCAGAAAAGATAGAGGGAAAACAGTTCTATTCCATCATCACCAACAGGGACACGATTAGGACCGTTTTGAGGGACCTGATGGAAGAGGGCCTGAAGGTGGACAATGGCGATACCCTTGGAAAGACCATCATATTTGCCAGGGACCATAACCACGCCATAATGATTCAGGACGAGTTCAGAAAGCTGTATCCTGAGCTATGCAACCCGAACCCAGTAAACGGCGTTGATTACTGTGTTGTCATTGATAATAAAATCAAGTATAACGAGGTTCTTCAAAAGGAATTCAAGTTCAAACAGGCCATCAGAATAGTCGTATCGGTCGATATGATGGACACGGGCGTTGACATCCCAGAAGTGGTAAACCTGGTCTTCTTCAAGAAGGTTATGTCCAAAATCAAGTTCTGGCAGATGATTGGGCGTGGAACAAGAACATGCGATGATTTGACGATTGTTTCTCCTGCTAATGCGTATTTTAAACGGCATACCAACGAATCATCACGTCAGCTGTACCATGCCAAACAAGGCTTCCTGATTTTCGATGTTTGCGGCGCCTTTGGCTTCTTCAAGATGAATCCAGAAGGTAGAGAGGATGGGACCGACCAAATCCTGTCCCTGAACCAAAAAATCTTCATGGAAAAGGTTGCTCTTTTCAAGGCAATGCAGTTCAGATATGCCATGCTCCCGCAAGAAGACAAGGATATGTATGGCGCTTTAAGAGATAGCCTTGTTGCAGAAGTCGCTTCCCTGAATCGAAATTATATAGGGGTGCAACGGAGTCTCCAGGTTGTTGAAAAGTATTCTGAACTTGCTGGATGGGAACATTTTACGCAAAGCAAGTTTGTTGAGGTGAAAAAACAGGTAGCCCCAAACATCATAGGGGAATCAGACATTGAATCCGCAAGGAAATTTGATTACCTAGCCTACAAGTTCTCAGCTACAAAGTTACTCAAAAACAAGGAATTTACTGATACGGCCAAAGCGATTTATGACATCGCCAAATACCTGGGAAACAACAAGGGCCATATTACCGAAGTTCAAGCACATAAGGCGACCATTGATTACCTCCAAACAGATGCCTTCGTTAAGGAAACCTCGGCGTCTTCCATGGATTCCATTAGGGTTGAACTCCGTGATTTGCTGCGTTACATTGAACGAGAAATGCTGGCGCCTATAATATCTGATTTTGATGACAAGATTTCCACCTTTGATGACGCCCCAGACGAGGATGTGGATTTCACCCCGAAAGTAGAGGATTTCAAGACCTTTGAAGAGAAAGTCAAGTTCTACATCAGCACCAATAGCAATAACAGCTTGGTGTATCGAATCGTGAATCTACAAGCCTACACGGAAACGGATGTGGAACTGTTCAAAGAAGGTATAAAGGGCTTTGCGAAATCACAAGAAGAGTATGACGCCTTATTTGGCTCCGACGCGGACATTGTTTGCTTCATCCGTAAGAACCTGGAAATCTACCCTTCGGCGATTCAAGAATTTCTCGGATTCCAAAAGGCGAAGGGACTATCGGACGCCCAATTAGCCTACGCCAAAGAATTGCTAACCTTCATTAACAAGAATGGCAAATTTGAGCGGCGGGACCTTCTTAAAGAAGAACTCTTCTTTGACAAGCTGTTCAACAGTGTTCAAATAGACGCTTTGCTAAAGGATATCGAAAAGGTACTGTAAACGTAAACCATAGTAGAGAATGTTATGATTAAAAAAGTAGAACCGACAAAAGTAACGGATATTTTCCCCATCGAGGGCAAGGTCGTTTATGAAATTCCCAAGTATCAGAGAGAATACACCTGGGGAGTAAATGATTGGGACGCTCTGTTCAACGACCTGATGGAAAATGACGAAGGATATTTCTTGGGGTCGTATATTTGCGTTACGGACAGTTCTTTGGCTGGCCCTAGCTTGGATGTTATAGACGGACAACAGAGGTTTACGTCCATAACGCTTTTGCTTGCATCTCTGTATAAGAAGCTTGGCGCCTTTGAAGAGAGTTTCGATAATGAAGAAAAACAGGATTACGCTAATCTTCGCTGCATCCTGGCTAATAAGTTCTCCAAGGCAACTCCAAGCGGCAAATCCGTAAGCTACAAGCCTCGCTTATCCCTCCAAAAACAAAATTCGAACGACGTAGATTATTACTATGCCTTGTATTCGGCTGGTGTGACAACTGAGAAATGCGAAAAACCTTCAAATTACGGCAACCGAAGAATAGCAAAAGCCATAACCCGTTTTATGGAATTGATTGATGAAACGGTTGCAGAAATGAAGGAAAATAATCCTGATGTAACCGACGTATCTGCCATGTCGTATATCGCTGAAAAGGTCAAAACGGCCTTGCTGGTTGGCATAGAGGTCGATAGTCGAAGCGACGCTTATATGCTGTTTGAATCGCTTAATAGAAGGGGCGTTCCGCTGTCTGCTTTGGATTTGTTGAAGAACACTTTGATTTCTACGGCAAAACAGGATGCGGATGAAGTCTATGAACAGTGGAAAGGAATCCTGAGCTATGTCGGACCTGATGATTATTCGGTTCAGGAACGATTCTTTAGACAATATTATAACGCTTTCCGTGATGAACTCAACGAGCCTTACTCCACTTCTGAGAAAAAGTATTTCTTTGGTCCTTTGGCAACAAGGACAACGATTATCAAAATATACGAGGCGCTGATAAAGTGCGATTATCACGCTTTGTTGAACGACATATATTCAAAGGCTCAAAAATACGCAATCCTAGTTGGTAGGAATGAAGATGAAGAGCTTTATTCCCAAGCTCTCCTAGATTTGTCCAGGATATCTGGCGCCCCCTCCTACATCTTGCTGATGTATTTGCTAACCAATCAGGAAACATTGGAACTTTCCGATGACGATATAAAGGAACTCGTTAATTTCCTGATAACATTTTTCGTCCGCAGAAACATCACTGATGTGCCAAATACACGAAAGCTGACAAAGCTATTTATGGATTTGATTCCCGAAATCAAGTGCTTGAAAAGTCAAAAAGTAAAGGACAAAATTAAGAGCACCTTAAAAGCTGAGTCTGCCCCTGAAAGCCTTTTCGTTCAAAAACTTAACGGCTCTATTTATGACGATAATCCAGATGCGGCGAGATTTATTCTTTGCAGTATCGAAAGCTTGCACCAAACAAAGGAAATCTATTCGGACTTGTGGTCTAGGGATGCAAAAAACAAATACATCTGGACTATTGAACATGTCTTTCCTGAAGGGGACAACATTCCGCAATCGTGGGTGGATATGATAGCCGATGGTGATGCCAAACAGGCAAAGCAGTACCAGAATGATTATGTTCATACGCTAGGGAATCTAACTATAACGGGATATAATTCTAACCTGTCAAATAAGCCGTTTGACGAAAAAAGAGATAGAACGGTAAAAGACAAAACGACTGAAAAGGTTAAGCATGTCGGATATAAGAACGGATTGTATTTAAATAAGGAACTGGCTGTGGAAACCTCTTGGACTATTGAGAAAATAAAGAATAGGACCAACGAATTAGTGAAGTTGCTGCTAGAAATGTATAAGTGGTAGTATCACAGTGATTTGACTGAAAGCGCTCGATAAGAGCGCTTTTTACTAGCTTTCATTCCATTATGAACGAATACAAGATTTGGCTCATGGTCTGGATGCTCCGCATCCTTCTATTCATCAAGCTCTGTATCGTATTTGCGGCGTTCTTTTTCGTCAGGAACTACAAGCACATAAAGGAAAATGGCTTCAATGACATTTTCTTCTGCTGGCAGACCTGGTGGAGAGCCAGCGTGACCCTGTATAAGGAGCTGATGCGCTGACAAGCAAGCGAAATACTCGGCCCGAAAGTAGGCCTTAACATAGGATGCGAATCTTTTATGTGGAGGTGTATAGTTTATGCAGCTGGTAAAGATATAAACTAGAGTAGTATGAACAACGAAACCTTCAATGATATCTGATTCGTTAAGAAGCTCTATAAGTCTTGATGTGAGCTACCAGCTGGTTAAATTGACGGAACAGCTCGAAAAATTGGGCCTTTATTGTGAGTTAAATCGGAAGTTGGCCTGTATTTCTGTCTTCGCAAATTTGGGGCATATAGGGCAAAATCCACTTGTAGTAGTCTGTTGTAGAGAAGATAAGGAGGGCGCCCCCTATATCAGTTATTTTTCATTTGTTCCCAAAGAAAACGAACCCATTGAAATATGGCAAAGGGCTTCAATCTTGTTCAAGGCGACTCATATAAAAACACTAATAGATAATGCCTGGAAAATCCCCACGGTAAAAATCCCTGGATGTGATGTCAAATAAAAACGAAAAAAGGGAGAAGGTGTTTTACCTTCTCCCTAACTTGTTTAGGTAGTTTCCTGATTCAGAATGAATCGGACCGCCTTTTCTGCCTTACTTGCGGCGCCCACAACAAGATTGGCATCACCCTTTAGGGCTTGCAGCCAATTCTGGATATAAGCGGCATTGTTTGTGTGGGTGGTTTTCGTTTCCAATCCAAGTTCTGCAAGCATCATGGCACTCCCCATTTCAGCAACAAGTTCTTCTTTCGAGTAATCGTTGCTTCCAAAAGGTTGAGGGCCATCCACGAAACGATTAAGTCGTTCCTTTGCGCCCGTGCTATGCGTCATTTCGTGGAACAAAACGCCGTAATAATTGTTGCTGGAACGGAAATTTTTCAATGGTGGAATCTGAATGAAGTCCCTAGCGGGGGAATAGAAAGCCCTGTCGTATTCCTGGAAAACAAGCTTTATATTTTCACGTGTTAAATAAGAATTGGCAATAGCTTCTGCACGTTCATCAGGCTTATTGTCTGTTCCGCATGGTTTCTCACGAATCCATTTGGGGGTTAATCCCTCGGTATCATCAAGATGAAAAACATAATAACCTCGCAAAATAAAAGAATTTTTTTGCTCTTTAACTATTTCACCGTCTTTTTCGACTTCATGCTCTATAATAGTCGGCTTGAAGAAAAAGATGCGTTCACCCTTGGCGCCTTTCTTTACACGGCCTCCAGCTTCTTGAACCTGTTTAAAGGTGGCATATTCCCCAGGGCGCTCCAACAGCATGCGATTCAAGAGGCTGTAGGGCTTTCCTGTGGCATGGCTCAGAATCTTGCTATTGCAAACCCAGGGCTTTGTCCACGGGATGATTCCCTTTTGGAGCTGTGCGATGATTTTATCCGTGATATCCTGATAGATATTACTCATGATACTTACCCCTTTTTATTCTGCTTGGATGGTTTCTTTACGTTGTAGATGTTTACAAGTCCCATTTGATGAGCCTGTTTGATGGCTTTGATTCGTTGTAGCTTGTTCATGGCTGAACCTCATTCGTTGTAGTTTGTTTGTGTGTAAACCACATTTGTTGTGTGATTTGTTTCGACCTGAATGGCCGTTTGACCTCCCTATATATGGGGTGGTCAGTGAATGAGGCGTGATTTGAAACTTTGACCCGTAACCTATGTTGAACAAGAAAATTTGAAAAAAGTATAAGCCCCGTTCCTGTGAGGAATGAAGCCTTAATTTTCACAATCTAAAGGAGGCCAAGATTTCTATGGAAAAAAATCATTAACAGGTGTTATGGTGCCTGGAAAATTTTGGGTAGGGGGTATTTTGAAAATGTCGCAATGAACATTTTCGAAAAAAATTTGCAGGGGGTAAAACGCATTTTCACCACAAGAAAATGCGCTCAAAAAATGTGAAAAAAGGCGCCTTACATAATAATTGTAAAATCTTTTTTCGACCTGTTATGTAAGGAGAATTTTTATTACTTTAGCAGTAGAAATCACAAAAGCGTCCCCTTCCGTCCGTTTTTGCTGTTTTTCGCTAGGGTCTTTGACCAGGAATTTTTGCCTCTATTTGCACAGAATCGACATTTTCGACTATTAGGCCGTCGTCGTTCCGCCAGGTGGAGACATAATAATTTCCTTTTTCATGGGCGGTTCTCGCCCGGTTCCCCAGAAATACGACATCTGGCGGTGCGGCGTAAGATAGAAAAAGACTATAAGTGTGGCTAGTGGTTGGTGATTAGTGGTTAGGGAATGTAATCGGAAATTGACCCGAAAAACGTCATTGCAAGGAAAGAAATGACGAAGCAATCCATACAAAAAGGGAGGGGAAAGCCTTCCCCTCGCTCGCACTGCGTTGCTCGCTACCCCTTCGCCTAGGGCGCATGGCCCCTAAGACCCCATATTTAAACTTGCATCAAAAGAATTTAAAGAATTATTTAATCCGCTTGATTACTTTTTCCCAAATTACATTTAGAACATAAAGTTTGCAAATTATCTAGAGTTGTCCGTCCGCCTTTACTCCATGGAATTATATGGTCTATGTGAAGCGAGACAGATGGATCTTTTGCAGGACTTGCACCACATTGACAACATGAAAAATTATCTCTTTTTAATACTTGATAACGCAAACGAAGAGATGGATCCCTTCCAGGGCATTTCATATTCGCACCATTAACACAGTCGTTTTTATCAACCTCAATATTTTTATCATTTGCATAGTTTACAAATTCTTTTATTGCAGTTATCCAAGAATGGAATCTTCGGTTATATGGAGATTGAGATATTTTAGATGGCGGAAAGGCTAAATCTTTTCTAACAGGTTGTTTTCCTTTGAATTGCCAAATATTCAATATGTTTTCAAATAATTCTTCATCCGTGTAATTAACGATATTTCCAGATTCCAACCCAGCTTTTCGCAAAGCGTTGTTCCAACTTCCAAAATGTCTTGTAATTGTCGAAACATCATATGCCCCATTTAAAGAATACATCTTTTGCGTTAACGTAATGGAGCAAGTTTCTTTGGAAACTCGCATTATGTCGTTTAGTAAGTCATCGTCTGTTTTGGGAGTATTTTTAGGATTTTCGTATTTAAAACAATCTTTTAGGCAATTTGAGTGAATGATTGTCTTCAATTTATGATTTTGCGAACTTTCTAAAAAAATGTCATTCGCTTTTTTCGTCATCATTCACTCCTTGAATTTCAGATATAATATAGTAAATGGAAATATAATAGTTAGCGAATCTTTTTGTACATCGAATACCCTACACCTTGTACCGCGCTTTTTTCTCTGCAACGCAAAGTGCTGTTTGTTTGCTGCGTTTTCTGAGCCTCATTTTAGGGACAAGCGTCATCTGGATTCCCATGGCGTTCAGCACCTTGAAAATGGTTTCAAAACGCGGGTGCGCTTTTTCGTCTAAAGCCTTGTAAAGGCTTTCACGGCCGAGTCCGGTCTTTTCGGCAATCTGCGACATTCCCTTGCTTCTGGCGATGTGTCCGATGGCTCGGAGAAACAGCGCGGGATCATCCGATTCACTGACCAAATTCAAATATTCGGCGACGATTTCTTCGCTGTCGAGGTATTCGGCAATGTCTAAGCGTTTGTGCATACATAACAATGTATCTAATCGGATACACATTGTCAAGAGGCAAAAAAACATTTTGATAGATGAAAAACTTTCAATAATTTGAAAAATCCTTGACTTTGACAATCTATTTGTGTATATTGTAGCCGATATTCGATAATCCTCGTGACAGTCGACATAGACCTTCGGGTCCGTACGTGCATTCGCGGCGGGGCCCATCAACCTTCTTGATGGTTCTGTTGGATAGCTGGTAGGAATACGACCTACTCGAGTTCACTCGAAAGAGTGGCAAGTAACGCCGGGGAAAGCCCCCGCCAACAGAATCGCAAGACCATCCCATAAAAAAGAAAACAATGCCATAGTTGTCGCAAAAAATGCGACAACTGCTCAATACGCATTTTTTGCGTGTTGTTAAATCATTTTTTAAGGAGATATCATGTTCGATGAAATTTTCGGAAAATTCAACGGAGGCCCGAATCGCGGTGCTAACAACGCCATCGGGGATTTTGCCAAGGTACTAGAAGAAAAAGATGCGGAAATCAAACGGCTTAAGGAACTGATTCTGCGTTGCCCTAAATGCGGCGCTAAACTACGCTATCCGAGAGGATAAAGGGAGGTCAAAATGAAGAAACAAGAAATTATCGTTTCAAATCCGTTGGCAGCTTCTAAGATTGCGAGTAAAATTGTGGTCATTCGCGATGTTCAGGTCATGATAGACCGTGATTTGGCCGAATTATATGGAGTAGAAACAAAAGCTCTTAATCAAGCCGTAAAAAGGAACGCAGAGCGGTTTCCTGATTATTTCTGTTTTCAACTTGATAAAGAAGAATCCCTTGAACTGGTCACAAATTGTGACCGGTTCAATATACTAAAACATTCGTCTTCTAGTCCTTACGCCTTTACCGAGCAAGGCGTCGCAATGCTTTCGGCGGTTCTTCGTAGCGAAAGGGCTATTAAGGTCAGCATCGAAATCATGAATGCGTTTGTTCAGATGCGCCATTATCTGCGTCACAATATGGGTCTTGTCGGGCGTTTAAATGCTTTTGAATCCAAGGTTGATACAAAACTTGTTGAACATGACCTAAAATTCAAGAAGATTGACGAAAATTTCTCTAAAATATTCAATGAGTTGGATTCTAATCCTAAAAAAGCGAAGGAGGGGGTGTTCTTCAAAGGACAAATCTTTGACGCCTACGCATTCTTCCAAGACATCATCAAGACCGCAAAAAAGAAATCATTCTTATTGACGGTTATGTAGATTTGTCGGTTTTGGAGAGATTGTCTGTAAAGCAAAAGAATGTCTTGGTCAAGATTTATACACACCAGAAGGCGGAACTACGGCAAATTGATGTAGACCAATTCAATCAGCAGTATCCATCTGCGTCAATGGACTATACCAAAAAGATACACGACCGTTTTTTGATTATCGACAATAAAGAATTGTACCACATTGGTGCATCGCTAAAAGATTTGGGCAAGCAATGTTTTGCCTTTGACAAGATGGATGATCCCAAGACGCTAATTCCCGCCATTTTAAAGAATTTGAGTTGAATCCACAAATCAGAAACCCTAAAAATAGACAAACAGCAAACCCATTGCGTTCCTTAAAAATATTTATTATATTAACAAATAGGATTTTCGACTAACGGTGGGGGTGTCTTGAAAATTGAATTTAGAGATAAGGATCTAGAATTGTGCGCGATGGATGAAGCGTATGCAATACGTCGAATGGGCAAAAAACGGGCGATATGCTATAGAAATCGAATCAACGCCTTGGTCACAGTCGCAAATTTCGCCGATTTATCCAAGTATCCAGGTCATTTTCATGAATTGGTCGGAAACCGAAAAGGACAATGGGCTTGCGACCTTGATCAGCCATACCGATTGATTATTTGGGGCGCAGAACCGAACAAGGCTGTTATTTGGGCGGAAGTTACCGAAGCCGAAGTCGTAGAAATTGTAGATTATCATAAATAGAGAGGAATAACATGGCAGAAGAAAAAGAACTCCTTTTGTGGGGAGCAACTTCCCCTGGAGAAATTCTTAAAGAAAAACTTCAAGAAATGAATGTGGATGTTAACGATTTCGCCGCCCGAATCGGCTACACCCCAAAAACGGTGAACGAATTGCTCAGAGCCAAGTGCAGGGTGACGGCAGAAATGGCCTACAGCCTTGAATTTGGGACAGGAATTCCCCAGTATTGTTGGCTAGAAGCACAAAAGTTGTACGAACGGGATCTCTGGCGTGAAAAAAACAAGAAATCCCTCAAGAAAAGTGTTGTTTGGCGCAAGTTCTTCCCTATCGGCGAACTCAATCCGCGCACATGGATCAAGGACTTCAACAACAAAGAAGACGGCGTGTCGCCCATCCTCAAGTTTTTCGGGGTGGCAAGCCCCAAGGCGTGGGAAAATTACTATTACAAGAACCGCCTGAAGGTGGCCTTCCGCATCTCGCTGGCCGAAACCGAAGACCCGTACGCAGCCTCCGTGTGGATGCGCCGCGGCGAAATTCTCGCCGACGAAATCAAGATGGAAAAGCAGAACGACAAGAAGCTGCGTTCCGCCATCAAGAAGGCTATGCCGCAATTTGTGGAATTGGCAAAATCCGACGTTGCCGCATGGGAAGATTTACGACGCAAGAAAGCTTTGCCCAAGCCGAAAGTGGGCGAAGATTTTATCGACGAAGGTATGCACAAGTTGCAAGAACTTGGCGCAACCCTCGGCATTAAGGTTTTGTATGCACAGAACTTCAAGTCTGCACCGATTCACGGCATGGCTCGTTGGTACAAGGATATTCCCGTCATCCAATTGCACGACCGATTCAAAGATCGCAATGCATTCTGGTTCACTTTCTTCCACGAACTCGGCCACATCGTACTTCACG
>Ga0247611_10004302_pt1 | contig 19893 bp, 11 predicted proteins | sample 177DNAGHGhighgp2_FD_192422 | JGI IMG/M metagenome (GOLD analysis project Ga0247611, IMG submission 192422) | Sheep rumen microbial communities from Palmerston North, Manawatu-Wanganui, New Zealand - 1770 DNA GHGhigh gp2 | ecosystem: Host-associated > Mammals > Digestive system > Stomach > Rumen...
ATTTTCTTGATTCTAATGATATTCCGTCTTTGTGTGAACATATAACTTTCCGCGCTTTGCGCGATGGCTGTTATTACGGGATTTTATTACCGGCCGATAAGAAAAGAATTGTACTTTTAGACTTACCAACTATATATTGTACCTCACGTTTTAAAGATAAAATGGGAAATGATATTATCGAATTTGATGTCACTTATTTTGACACAATTCTCGATGCTGAGGCTCGCAAGGGCGCGCTCAGAGTTTATCCTAATGTTATTTCTAATTGGTATAGACGTTATAAAAATGGAAAAGTAAAAAGTAGATGGGTTTACGTTCCAGCTGAAATTGGAGTGTGTTTACCATTTCTTGATGGTAAACCTTCATTTTTAAATGTTATTCCCGCGGTTATGGAATATGAAAAAGCCAAAGAAACCGATAGGGAAAGAGATTTAGAAGAAATTAGAAAAATTATCGTTCAAAAAATACCCCATTTACAGGATGGCGGTTTATTGTTTGAGCCAGATGAAGCTGCAGAAATTCATAAGGGTACTGTTAAGATGATGAAAAGTAATCCGAACGTTAGCGTCTTAACAACTTATGCTGATGTAGATGCTATTGTATCTAAGACTACAAATGACAGCACAACTGCATCTCTCCAAGCTGCATTGGATAATATTTATTCAGAGTCGGGTACGAGTAGCAATTTATTTGGTACGGATTCTAACCTCGCATTAGAGACGTCATTAAATAATGATTTAGCATTAATGATGACGTTTGCTCATAAATTAGAGCGATTTATAACATATATAATTAACGAAAATTATTCTAATTCAAATATTAGTTTTAAATATACTATTTTGCCTATTACTTATTATAATGTTAGTAAGTATATAGATACGACTTTCAAATTGGCGCAGTCGGGATATAGTTATTTATTACCAGCTTTAGCATCAGGATTCTCGCAAAAAGAGTTTACTAATATTAAAGACTTGGAGAATAAATTGCTTAAACTTGAAGATAAGTTAACCCCGCTTCATTCTTCGCATACTGAGTCTGGTAATAAAACTGGGCAAGTTGGTAGACCAAAGAAAAATTTAGAAGATATGAGTGATAAGACGGCGGCCAATCAAGAGTCATTAGATAGAGGAGGTTCTTCAACGAATGGCGGTGAATAAAGATGCATTATCTAAATTCTCTGTTGTTGTTTATGGAGACATCCACCAATACAACCAAGTTCTTTCTCAGGCTAGGTGTCGTATTTTCTATAAGGGCGCGAATAGGAATGGGACTTATATAACGGATGAATTTGCCGAGAGTCTTATTTCTACTCTTCCTTATGTACCTGTAAAGGGTATTTATGATAGTATGGCTGGTGATTACACCGATCATGGTAGAGAAAGATATGAGGGTCGTATTTATGGAGTAGTTCCAGAGAATCCTAATTTTGCTTGGGAAACTCACTTAGACGAAGACGGAGTTCAAAGAGAGTATGCTTGCGTAGATGTTTTATTATTTACTGGCATTTATCAAAAGGAAGCTCTGCAAATTGTTGGTAAACAACAATCCATGGAACTGTATAAAGATTCTATTGAGGGAGATTTTCAGTTCATTAATGGGCAGAAATATTTTGTATATACAAAAGGTAGCTTCTTAGGACTCCAAGCCTTAGGCGATAATGTTGAACCCTGCTTTGAAGGCGCGGCATTTTATAGTTTATTTGAGTCTTTACAAGGTTTACTCGATCAAATTAAACAGTTTGATTTAGATAGTAAAAAAGACAAAGGAGGAAAAGAAATGACAATTGAGATGTTTAAAATTTCTGACAATCAGAAATATAATATGATTTGGTCACTTCTTAATCCAAATTTTAATGAAGAAGGCGGCTGGATGATGAACTATGGCATTGATTGTGTATATGACGATTATGCCCTGGCTTATAACATTGCCGAAGGACGTCACGAACGTGTATACTATACGAAAGATGACGCAACAGATTCATTAGAACTTGGTGAAAAAGAAGTCGCATATATTGTTGACATCAATGAAGCTGAAAAGACAGCCTTAACTAACTTAAGAGTTATGAATGGCGAAACTTTTGAAAATGTTGATGAAAAATTTAGTCAGATTGAAACTTTAGAAAATGAAAAAGTTGAATTTAATCAGAAAATTGAAGAGCAGAAAACTACAATTGCTACTTTAACTCAGGAAAAGGAAAATCTTGGTACTGAATTAGAACAAGTAAAAACTTCTTTTACTGAGGCTTCTGAAGAAAATGCCAATTTGACGAATGAACTCGAAGAACTTAAAAACTTTAAACACCAAATTGAGGTAAACGAAAAGAACGATGTAATCGACGCTTATGTTGACCAACTTGATGCGGAAGTTCTCAATGGGTTCAGAGAAAAAATTGATGAATTTACACAGGAAGAATTAGGAAAAGAGTTAGCTTTTGCTTTAGTAAAATCTAAACCATCTCTTTTCAACAATGATCCTGGGAATGGTTTTGTACCAAAGGATGAATCAACACCAACTGGAATTGAAGCTATTCTTAGTAAGTATAAAAAATAATTTTATGGAGGATTAATTATGGCTTTCAAAAGAATGGTAATTGACGGTTATGGTCAATTAGAATTAAATAATGTAGCCTTCCGTAGAGACGGTCGTATTGAAGCTCAGTGCGCGCTGGATGCGACTGATTTCGCAAGTGTTCCTGCTGAAAACGGAATGTTACTGGCTGTAGATAGAACTGCGAGAACAGTTAGATTCTGCGAAGCCGATGAAGAGCTGCCGATCGCACTGAACTATACTACAGAACATATGTATGATGAAAGAGCTAATGCTCTGAAAGACTTCGCATTAGAAAGAGGAACTTTCCTTCCGAGACTTGGATACCTGTCAGTAGGTGAACTGTTCACGACTAACTGCGTTGGTTATGATAGCGAAGATTTTGCTGATGATGAAGCTCTTATTGCTAAACTGGAGAAAATTGGTGCTGCTACTAGCCCAGCTGTTATTTACGGCGGAATCAGTGAAGAGGGCGCTATCAAGCTGAGTGAAACAGCTCCTACGGTTGGTCCGGTTCTTCTGGCAGTAGAGTATACGACAATGCCGGATAATACGCCGGGAATTAAGTTCCAGGTAGTGAGTGCATAATTTAAAGGAGGAAATAGATATGACTATACAAGAACTCAAAGAATTAGCTGTTTATGCAGCAAAGAATGAGGCTCCATCTAATTTCTCTGTAGATAACGTAGATGAGGCACTCGTTGATGGACTGAGAGAACTGGCTGGTTCTGTTAATCAGTTTATGAAAAATAGATATGATATTTATGATATCATTATTGAAGCTGTAGACGAAGTTCTGCCGAAAAAGGTTATTGATGCCGTTGGTATTTTCGCAGAAGTTCAGACTGTTCCGCAGGGACAGAAAGCTCTGTTTAGACAGAGATTAGGTAGAGCAAGAGCAAGAAAGTTCCTTACACAAGTTGGTCTTTCTGGTGTGTACGAGACATTCCGTCTTGATAATAGCACATTTGAAGTTTCTGCTCATGCAATCGGTGGAGCTTGCACAATCGACTTCGAAAGAATGTTAGATGGTGCTGAAAATATGGCAGAGCTGGTTAGCCTACTTACAGAAGCTCAGACTGATGCTGTTTATCAGGAAGTTCAGAGAGCGCTGAAGGGTGCGCTGAATGCACAGGGTAGACCTCCGGTTAATAAGGTTTCTAAAAATACTTTTGTTGCTGATGACATGGTGAAGCTGGTAAATGTTGTTAGAGCTTATGGTAATGGCGCCGTAATCTTTGCACCGCCGGAATTCGTTGCTGCTATGGGTCCGGATTGCATTATTCCGGTTTCGACAGCTGGCGTTCAGGGTGTTTACCATCCGCAGGATATTGATGCTATCCACAACCAGGGTTACATCAACATCTTCAGAGGAACTCCGATTGTTATGATTCCGCAGTCATTCGTTGACGAAAACAACGTTCAGACTTGGATTGACCCGCAGATGGCTTATGTACTGCCGACTGGTGGTGAAAGGGTTGTTAAGGTAGTCTTCGAAGGAGCTACTCAGATTTATGACTTCCAGAACAGAGATCAGTCAATGGAAATCCACACATATAGAAAGCTTGGTACTGCTATTCTGACACCCCACAACTGGGGTATCTATCAGAATACTGGTATTACTCAGACTTATAAGGAAATGTATCCGAACGTATAAGTTTTATAATTACGGGGAGGAGAGGTACTCTCCTTCCCTTTGATTTTTTTTAAAGCGAGAAAAGGAGTAGTTTTATGGAAAAGAAAATTAAAGTTAAAAATTTAGTTAATGGTAGAGTTGGTATTACCTTACCAGATTTAAGACTTAATGTAAATTGGGATAGAAAAGGTCAGACGAGAATGATTGACTTTGATACATTACAAGAAGCTCTTTATGATTATGGTACTGAGTATATGTTTAAAGAAGGCATGCTTGGTATTGATGATATGGAAACTAAAATTGCATTAGGTCTTGAACCAGAGGGCGCAACTGAGCCGCAGTTTATTAAAGTTTTAGATGATGATCAGATGAAACGAATGATGACAGTAATGCCTATCTTTGAGTTTAAAAAGGAAATTGAGACAGTTCCGAGAGAACAGGTTCTTAATCTGGTAGATTTCGCTGTTCAGAACGAATATAGCGATATTAAAAAATGTGATGTACTTAAAGAAATTACAGGTATTGATGTTATCAGCGCCATTAGACTAAATAGAGAGGATAAAGAACCAATTAAGGGGGAATAATAAATGGCCTCAGTTCATGATGTTTATGACGCTTTTCTAACAAAAATGTTAGAAGATGAATGGTTAAATTGGACAGATGAAGAGAACGAAGTCGATTGGAGAGCTTTGTTAGATAGTGCCATTCCGTGGTTTAAATTTCCTCGTTGCAGCTTAGAGATCGATGAAAACGGTAATTTCGTTGATCCTAATATTACTAATGTTGAAATTCAGATTTTAGCTACTTATATGAAATGTGAGTGGCTAGATAGAACTATTCTAACTTGGGAAAACGTAAAACCTTTGTATGTGGAAAGAGACTTTTCGCAAGCAAATTTAATTGATAAATTAAAACAACTTCTTGAAAGAGAGGAATATAAGGCTCTTAAATTAGAAAGGGTTTACTATCGTTCTCGCAAAGGTTCACCTTTCGACTTCACGCAATTAGCGGGAGATTAAAATGGAATATATCTCAGAAGTAAAAGAAGGTTATTCAAATAAGCTAAAGAATAAACTATTTGGTTTACTTTGCGAATTTGAAAAAAACAGAGAGTGGGAAAAATTTCTCGATTCTATTTTAATTGAATTGCAAGGTTTTGATGAAGATGAAAAGACTATAAATTATTATATTCTATATCATAAAATTGCATCATTACGTTATTTAAGGTATGAATATTTTAGGACAACAGTTTTTGATTGTATGTCCTTATTATCAAATATGGGAGGTTAAGCTATGGGATATTATCACGACGTATATTTAAAGCGTCTTAATCGCTACGGCGTAGATTTCCAATCCCGTATGCAGCGCCAGCGTGAAGAGAACTTTGCTTTACAGTTAAAAAAATCAATTTTTTATACCACTTTTAGAATTGATGGAGAAGAAGAACGACACGAAGGTGAATTGACCCCGCGCAGTCAAAATGAGACAAAAACAATGCAGTATTTGTTAACCGATGTTCATTTTGATATGGACGCTGGAACTCTTATTTGGGTTCCAGATAAAAATGGGGTAGAACAGCCATGGCTTATTTACTTTTTAGAAAGCAGAAAAGCTAGTGGTTATAATAGATATATTGTTATTGAAATGACTCATTATCTGACTTGGACGGATAGAAAAGGAGAGGAACAACATTGTTGGGCTTACTTCTATGGACAAGAAGATAATATGTTAAAGGATGAACTTAAATCAAGAAGTCGTTCAAGAACTTTATATACTGAAAATTTAAAATTAAGCTTTTTCATTACGGCTATGAATCCGAACATCCGTAAGGATGATTACTTTGAAGTTGAATTCGGCGGCTTAACTGAAGCTTATGTCGTAACAGGGTATGATATTCATTCTAATCCTGGTGTTGAATTTGTATCAGTTGATCCGCAGTATATTCGTGATTTAACTCCTCCGCCTAAACAAACTCCGGAAGATAGTGACGAGGACTTCTTCTGGATTAATAAGGGGGTGAAAGATTAATGAGCGTAAGAAATTTAGCTGATATTGGTATTAATGGACAGAAAATTGTTAGTCGATTAATGGCTAATCAAAATTTAGTAAAATTACTTTATTATACAGATAAAGACCCATTAAGTCAACCAGATTTAACTGAAGAACAGTTAAAGAATGAAGTTTTTGAAAAGCTTATAAAAATAGTCCCGAGAGTTGGCCCAAAGGAGACATCTCACTCGATTATTTCCGTGCGTTTTACGCGCGGGCGCCAAAACATTGTTAATAATGAATTTAAGGATGTTACGGTAAGTATTGAAGTATTTGTTCCATTAACTCAGTGGATTATTAAGAACTCTAATTTGCGACCTTTCGCAATTATGGGTGAAGTGCAGAAATCTTTAGATGGTAAGAAGATAGATGGTTTAGGTAAAATGACTGGTGGCGATTTTGACTTAAACTTTTTAACAGAAGAAATTTCTGACTATGAGCAGGTTTTCAGATTAACTTCTTATGATTAATGATAAAATCTTTTTAGGCTATCCAATTCCATTTAAAGATATATGCCACATTTATCCTCCAAAGGTTAAAGATATAGTTGGTAGCGATGAGGCCGTACAATGGCAAGCATTGTTTACAATGTCGCAAGAAGAATTGGACGATGCTTATAGGAATGAGGATAAGACAGTAGTGACTCCGAATCCTTTTACTTATTTATTACTAATGTATTATAGTGAAGAGGATAAGCGGCCACTTGTATTAAATGGTTTTAAACAACTTCTGCATGAGCCAGTAACTATTATTCCTGAAATGGAAATAATTGTTATAGGTGTTGAAGAAGAGAATTTAGACCCAGATGTGCATTTGGTTGAACCAAGATTATTAAATACTGAAAATTATTTTGATTTTCAGAATCTTGTAAGAGACGCGATGGGATTGAATAGGGTTGAGCCACCAGATCCAGATGAAGACCCAAGAGTTAAACGAATTAAGGCAAAATCTCGTTATAGAGAAAAAGTAAAGGCAAAAAAGAATCTTGGGCCGAAATTTGGAACCTTGCTTGCCGCAATTTGTTGTATGGGTATAGGACTTAATCCACTTAATATTGGAGAGATGAGCTATGCCAATGTTGTCTGGCTAATTGAAATGTATCAACAGAAAGAAGCGTATGAAATAGACATACGTTCATTGTTAGCCGGCGCGGATAGCAAAAAAGTGAAACCAAAATATTGGATTAAAAATTTGAAATAATATGGGAGGCTATTAATATGGCAACAAATATTCTTGATAAATATGGTATCAAGGAAGTAGCTGACGTTATGTTCTATGAGTTAGACTCAAAGGGCGCACCTTCCGCTCCTGTTCTGTATCTTGATACTTTAAAAGTTTCAACTATTGAACAGTCCGCTGAAACAGTAGACGCTACTGGTGGAAAAAGTAACGTTAAATTACTGACTTGGGATACTAATAAAGAATTAACTCTTACGCTTGAAGATGCTTTATTTAGTCCGAAATCTTTAAGTATTATGTTTGGTGGTACTATTACTGAGACTAACGACAAGCAAGAAGTATTAAAAACTTTAAAAATGGCAGATTTCGGCGCAGTAAGTGGAGAAAACCAAACTAAAACAGCTACTTTTAAATTAAAAGATCAGCCTTATTTTATTGATGTTAATTTTGTTTCTTGGTATAAATATGTAACTCCAGAAAATGGCGGCACTCCGGAAATTACTCCTATCAATATGGGAGCAAATTCTACTTATGACCAAGTAAAAGCTGCTGGAGCAGAATGGGGTACTTTTGATCTTTTAGATGCTACTACTGTAGCTGGCGGAAGTGTTTCTGCTGTATCTAAAGGAATGGAAATCGACATCACTGCTGAATTTAATGATAATACTTATTATATTACTGGCGATACTTATGCTAGAAACTATGAATCTGGTAAAGATGAATTCTTACAGTTCATTGTTCCAAAGGGCAAAGTTTCTGCTGAAGACGTTTCGCTGACAATGGAAGCTGATGGCGATCCTGCTACATTCTCAATGACAGTTAACTGCTTAAAGGCTAATGATGGTTCAATGCTTAAACTGGTTAAATATACACCTGCTGGTACTATGTCTGCTAGTGGTGGTAACAAGGGAGTCGCTTCTGTATTAGATGAATACAATGATGACTTAACTCTTAGAGCGCCTTGGACTAATCCAAATGCAGTAGTTACTGGAAAGAGTAAAAATGATGCAATTACTCCACCAGCTAATTCTTAATTAAATAGATAATTAATTGCGGGGTGGCGATGTGGTATGCGCTGCCTCGCTTTCTTTTTATAGGAGATAAAAGGCATGGGACAAGAATTCGGAATGAAGGAATTGTACTTTGCTCAACTAAAAACCACTTCTAATATAGAGATAGATGGAAATTATTTAGCTCCTGGCGAAGTGATTGCGACTTTTGATAAAATTCAGATTTCGCATTTCAAGGAGATTGAACAATATATAGCTGCGACCGGCGGCTATGAAAATCGCGAGAGAGTTATATGGCGTCGTCCTAAAGAATTAGATTTGGTTTTTACGCAAGGTATTTTTAATAAAACTCAATTCGCTTTAATGACCAATGCGCGGTTGGGTAAACTGACAAATGAAATGTTAGGAATTGGTCAAAGGGATATAGTTGAAACTGATGAAAACGGTATTCTCACCCTAACTCATGCCCCATATCGAGGAAAACCTATTTTTATTTAAAAATAGAAGATGGGGAAAAAGTTTTAGATTGCTCCATGTATAGTGAAAACCAAATACAAACCTCTTTACCTTATACTGATGTAATTGTAGATTATACTTACGTATACGATGCCAATGTTTCAGAATTGACTATAGGTCAAGAAATGATAGATGGCTTCCTTACTTTTGAAGGAAGAACGCGAGTAAAGGATGATATAACAGGTGATACAAGAACGGGAATTATGAAAATTCCCAAACTTAAATTAACGTCTGATTTATCTATAAGTTTAGGAACCAACGCGAACCCTCAAGTGGGAAAGTTTGACGCAAAGGCGATGCCAATAGGAGATAGGGGACAAACGAGGTTAATGGAGTTTTACTTTTTAAGTAATGATATAGATAGTGATTTTTAATGACGTTAATTTATTAACGTCATTTTTTATTGACTATTTGGAGGGAGAGAAATGTCTGATGCTACTGCTACACTACGAATAAAAACTGTAATGGATAGCTCTGATGCCATATCTAATATAGGTCAACTTCAGAAAAGATTAGAGTCATTAAAATTACCAAAAAACCTGACTGAAAAAGCTCAGGCTGGTTTTGACGAATTAAAAAAGACGGCAAGGGAATATCAAGAGTTAGTTGATAAACCTAAAAAGTCTAATGCCGATTTAAATAGGATAGACCAACTTGGCACCCAGATGAAAAAGCAGTTTGCGGATGTTGAAAAATACATTCGTAATATTGATTTTAGTAAAATTGACTATAGCGAATTAGATTCGCCAAAATTAGATGAAGTCAGAAACAAAATTGAAGAAATTATTAATTCTTGCAAGCGCTTGGCAAAAGATGCCTTTCAAGGCGCGGGATTGACTGACGATCTGAATAAGCCTATTGGCAAATTAAAAGAGTTACAAGATGTAGCTGATAAGATGACTGCTCGAAAAGGTAAAAGACTTTTTGAAGGACTTATTGGCGATATAAAAACTGGTGATATTGATGCTGTTGTCGCGAAAGTCAAAGAAATTAAGACTTACATGAATCAGCAGAAAGGTGCATCTAAACAGTTTAAAGAATATGCAGAAGCGAAGCCAATTATTGAGGCTTTACTTAATACTTTTCGTGAAATGAAACCTTCCTTAGATGAGATTAATTCTTATGCGGGTCAAGCTGCAAAAGAAGTCGACCATCTTGGAGAGGAGTTTAATGAGGTTGGAAGAGCTGAACTTGATAGAGTTGGCGCTGAAATGCGCGAGATTGGTGATTATACCAATCAAGCAGCGCATGCCACTAATACTTGGGCAAATAGCTTAGGAACTGCTGCACATAAACAAACTGAAATGCAGCAACAAGTTCAAAATTTACAACAGCAAATTAAAAATTATTTTGGACTTGATGAAGTTTTCAGAAAAATTGGCGACCTCGCGCGCGAAGCTATGGATACCGTTAAAGAGCTTGATGCTGCTATGACGGAAACTGCTGTTGTTACCAACTTTAGTGTTAGTGATATGTGGGATATGCTTCCAACATATACTAAAAATGCTAATGCTTTAGGTTCAACAATTGCAGATGTATATAATGCTGCCACACTTTACTATCAACAGGGTTTAACTACAAGTCAATCAATGGCTTTAGCTAATGAAACTCTGAAAATGGCGAGAATTGGTGGAATCGAAGCAGCTGAAGCAACGGATATGATGACTGCCGCGCTCCGTGGTTTTAACATGGAAATCAATCAGGGGTCAGCTCAAAAGATTAATGATGTCTATTCAAAACTTGCTGCTATTACTGCTGCAGATACTAAAGAAATTGGTTCTGCGATGGAAAGAACAGCTTCAATTGCGTCATCAGCTAACATGGACTTTGAAACCACTTCTGCGTTCTTATCACAGATGATTGAGACTACAAGAGAAGCTCCTGAAAACTTGGGTACTGCAATGAAAACTATTATTGCTAGATTCCAAGAAATGAAGCAAGACCCAAATTCTCTTATTGACTCTGAAGGTCAAGCTATGGACTTTAACCGAGTTGATAAGGCATTAAAAACTATTGGAGTCTCACTTACTAATGAGAAAAATGAATTTAGAGACTTAGATGATGTTTTCTTAGAAATTTCCTCACGTTGGGATGGATTAACACAAGCGCAACAAAGATATATCGCAACAATTGCTGCAGGTTCTAGACAACAGTCTCGTTTTATTGCTATGATGCAAGACTATGATAGAACATTAGAACTTGTTGATGCAGCATATACAGCTGAAGGCGCGGGCCAGGCTCAGTTCGAGAAAACTTTAGAATCTATGGATTCTAAATTAAACAAATTAAAAAATGCTTGGGATCAGTTCGTAATGGGATTGATGAACGCCGACTTCTTAAAAAAAGGTGTTGATGTCGCTACTGGTTTTTTAAGTGTTTTTGAAAAAATTATTGACACAGTTTCAAAAGTTGGAATTATTGATCCATTTCAAGGTATTATTAAATCTGCTTTAACTGCTACAGCAGTATTTGGTGGTTTACTTGGAATGAGTAAACTACTTATGGCTGCAGTCGGTAAATTTGCTGGTTCTGTATTAGGTGACGAAGTAAATAATCTTAATACACCACTCGGAGTATTAGCGAAAAAGCAAAATGCGAAGACCCAAGAACATAGAGAAAATTTAGCTGCACTTACTGAACAGAATAAACGTAGACAACTTCAATCTAGACAAGAATTTTATAATGCCGCCCAACAAACCGATGGTGGTTTTATAAAATCTATATGGGAAGGAAAAAAGGCTCAAAGAGCCTTCAATAAAGCATCTAGAATTAATTTAAAAGGTATTAATATTGGTCCGCAATTAGAACGAGAATTTATGGCCGCAGCTAGTAGAGCTAAATTAGATGAAGCGGGCATGAAAGCGGCCCAAGAATTTATTCAAGGGATAAATAAAGGACTTGAAAGTGGAGATATTAAGGCAGAAGAAGCTATAGAGCAGGTAAAAGCTGAGGCTGCAAAAGGTTATTCAAATGAAGAAGGAATTAATACTCCTTTAAGTGTAGATTTTACTTCAACTGGTTTAGATAATGCTTCAAATGCTTTTGATAAAATTGGAGCTTCTGCTCAGAGCGCTGGTTCAAAGATTAGTTCTTTTGGAATGACACTATACGGCACTCCACTACAACCTTTTGGTCAAGCATTAGATTTAGTTGGTAGAGGGTTAACAGCTATAGGAGATCTTTCTTCTGGTGCTAGTGCAGCATTAAGAGTTTTCCAGGGCGCTATGGTTCTTGGAACTGTAGCTACAAGTGAAAACACTTCTGCTTTAGTTGCCAATGAAGCAGCAAGAATTGCAGAAGCTGAAGGAATTAGTATTTTTGCTGCTGCTCAAAAATTAGCTAATCTTGGACAAGAAGAAGGGGCAGCTGCTGCTTATGCTGCAGCACTTGGTTTAGAAGCAGAAGCTGAAGCTGCATTTACCACTGCTGCAGGAGAAGCCGCGGTGGCGGCTGGTTCTACTGGAGTAATTGCTGGAATTAAAGGAATTACTGCAGCATTACTAACATCTTCTTTAATGCCTTTCGTTGTTGGTTTAATGGCTACCGCTGCAGCAGCAGCTATAGTTTATAAACTTGCTACTGCCGGTCAAAAAGCTTTTGAACGTCAAGGTGATGCTGCAGCACAAGCATCTCAAGATCTAGATACTTGTAAACAAGCTCTTGAAGCAGTTATTAATGATTTAGATGAACTTAATCAAAATGACGAAGCTCTTGATGGACTTATCAAAGGAACAACTGAATGGAATAATAAACTATCAGAAGCTAATGCCCATATCATTGAGATGATGCAGCATTATAAAACTCTCAATGAAATGGACAAAAATGGTGAATATAAATATGTAAAAACTGATGAAGATGGTAGAATGTCCATTACTAAAGCTGGACAAGAAGCCATTAAAAAAGAATATCAAAATGCCGTTAATTTAGCAACAGCTAATAATGCCGTTCAAGGTGCTTTATATAATAATATGAAGGATAAAAGATCGGCAGAATATAAAAAAAATCAAAAAATTATTGCTAGCCGTAATGTCGGATCAGATGAATATCAACAGGCGCTTCTACAAAATAAAAACATAGAGCAAACGAATGAAGCTAGATTAGAAAACGCTTGGAAAACTGGTATTCATGCCGCAATTTCTGATAAAGGTTTTACAGATACTTCTGCGATTGAAAAAATATTAACTGATCAAAGAGAAGATTTAGTTAGTGCTGTTACATTAGGGTCTAAGAAAGAGAATAAACAGTCTTATGCAGATTTAATGGATTATGAATGGGTTAAAAAAGATACCTATAAAGATGCACAAGGCAATGAATTAGAAATTGATTATGACACTGTAAAAGAAATGCTTCCTGAACTTCAAGGTTTGAAAGAAGCTCAAGATAGAGCCAGTGAGGTTCAGCAAGGATTAATTTCTGCCCAAAATTCATATAACGAGGCTATTAAAACTAGTGGTAATGAAGGTTTATACGTAACTGGTAAACAAGCTAAAGAAGATAGTAAGTTAACAAAAGGCATACAGGAAGGTCAGGCATCTATTATATCTGATATTCTGAGTGCTAGTGCCGATGCTGATATTAATGCAGTTGATGCTTTTATTAATGCTGAAAAAGGAAAGAAATCTGGTTTAGATATCTTCCTAGACCAATTCCAAAAAAATAATGAAGAAAATAGAAAAACTTTATCTCAATTAACTGGAGAAGATGTCACAAAAGATAATTATAAGAGTATTTTAGCAGATTTTGAAGCGCAGCTTAGAAAAAATGCTGATGCTATGTTTGAACAGCAAACTAAGGCCATTCAGGGCGCGGCTGGTATATTAGATGCTTCAAACTGGCAGCAAGGCGCGAAAGAAGTAACAGAACAACAATCTGATGCAGAAATAAAAAATATTTTAGATCAAATGACTCAATCACAAATTAGCATGATGAATGAAACATCAGAAGCTATGAGTGATAATTTGAATAGTAATATTGCCCAAAGTTATGCTAAAACTGTAGCTAATTTAGTAAAAGAAGGCAAAGGTGATGTTGCAACAGAATTTCAAGAATCATTAGCTAATGTAGATTGGTCTAGTGGTATATCATCATTAGAAGGAGTTAATAAAGCGCTTGAAAAAGGCGGTGACGATGTAAAAGAATTCGGTGACGAATGGGAGAAAAATGGCGCGAAAGCCATGGCTACATCAACGGCTTTACAAGAGGTCTTTTCTTCTGATGATTTTATGGATATTGAAGAAGACTTGATGAAAACTTCTAAAGAGATGGGAGGTTTAGATGCTTCCGCAATTATGGAAGCAGCTGAGTCAAGCTCAACTTTACAAAGATATTTAGATGCAACTGGTGGCAGCGCAGAAGGTGTTGCTAGAGCTTTTAATTTAATACATGATCAAAATTTAGGAATAGATTTAACTGATTTAACTCCATCTGTTGTTGCAGCAGCTAATGCTATGGAACAGCTTTCTGTCAGTGCCGGTAGAGCTGATAAGATGATAGAAAATCTTGAAATTAAAAACGACACTGGTAAGTATGCTGATGCTATAGATTCCCAAAAAGAAGCCATTGATGAAATGATTAAGAATGGCGAGTATGGTAATGAGGGAGTTGAACAAGTTTTAAAACAAACTTTTGGACCAGAGAAATGGGCTGAAGCTTATAGCGATGGCAAAAAAGGTATTCAAGAATTATATAATAAATATACAGAAGTAGCCAAAACATCCGCATCAGATATCGCTAGCTTGTATAAAAAAGGCGATTCTGTGGATAAAATGATAACTAAGATCGCTGATCATTATAAAGTATCTGAAGAATACGCTGATATATTATTACAAAAAGCTACTAATGTTAATGTAGGCTTAAAAAGAAGTTTAGAGCGGGCCGATTTAAGTGGTATGATAGAAGCCGCTATGACAGCCAGCGGCATGGAAGTCTATCAAAAAAATGGAAAGGACCATAAAAAAGGACAAGTTAAATCAGAATCAGGTGGTGTAACTTCAACTGGTGAATTGGCTACTCAGGCTTTAATGTACGGTGGCAATGATGTTGTAAAACAACAAGAATATTTAACAAAATATGCCGGACAGTTAGGTATTAGTGTCAAAAAATTAGATGACGTTTTTAAATCTGGCTCCGTAAAAGATTGGACGAATAAGATTGCAGATTTATCTACTGGTCATATTGCCAAATTTGATAGTAAAGCTGATGGTCAGCAAGTTAATGCCGCACTTTATGATGAATGGAAAGCTAGAACTAAAGCTACTCAAGGCTCTTGGTGGCAAGAACCAACTGCGGTAGAAGGTGAAAAAGATACATACGATTTAAAAAAATATGTTGAAAAAGCTATGGCTTCTGGCGCGAATCAGCAACAGGCTATGGATGCTGCATATTATGTAGCTCAGAAGCATATAAAAGCGGGTAAAAACTTTGAAATTGCTGGTCAAGAAGTAACAAAAGAAGACTTAGTAGATCCTTCAACATTTTATGCCAAATATCAAGAAGCAATTGATAATGCTCAATGGACAAAAGTTGGAGAAACTATTGGCTCTGAAATTGTAAAAGCTTTACAAGGCGCCCACTTTATGGAATCCATGACAGATAGCGGTGTTATGGATAAGGAGTTATATTCTTCAAAAAATGACTTAAATGGAAATAATATTTCTGAATCTGCTATAGATTCAGTTTGGAGGGAAGCTCAAGAGAACTCAACCAATAGAGGACTCCAATTAGAAGCTCTTAATACATACCTGGCTGATCAACAAGCTGCATTTGAGAAATTAAATCCTGAGCAACAAGTTCAAGCAACAAATAGTCTTGTTCAAAAATTAGATTCATTAGATTTTAATAAAGAAGAGATTGCTACTGCGATTGCAAAAGCCACAGGTAAAGAAACTAATGAAAACACTATAACTGGTGAAGATGGTAGTTATAAAGTTGATTGGACTAGTACGGGAGATTTAAAAACCCTTTCTGAAAGCGTTAAGACATCTGTTCAAGAAAGCGCTACTGAAGGTATGCAAGATTTAAAAGGTACTGGTACAGTATATATTAATGATGTTATTTTAGGTGGCGGTACGCTTGGGAAGGCTAATAAAGGCGGTGCTAAACAATATAAAGGCTCAACCGCTCGTGGCCAAAATAATTATCATTTAGGCACATTCGCTCGTGGTTCACGTAGTGGCTATACAATTCCTGGTCGTCCTACTCTAACTGGAGAGGAAGGCGAAGAGCTTGTTTGGGAACCAAAACAAAACGCTGCATATATGGTTGGAACAAATGGGCCGCAATTTGCTAACATCTCACGTGATGCTGTTGTTTGGAACGCAGACCAAACTAAACGTATTAAAAAGAATAGTAACACTTCAAAATTTGGACTCGGCGCTCGTGGAATTAAACCGGTTGGGTCTATGGCACTTGGCGCGCCACCTCAAAAACGTTCGAGTGGTGGTGGCGGTGGAGCTACTATTTCTGGTCAGCTCTCTATAGATGCGGTTGCAAATATAGTTGATGTAAAAGAGCCTGAGTCTCCAAAAACAATTCCAGTTTACGCCGATGTAAAAGTAAAAGGTGAAGAAAAAGGCGGACTTTGGAATAAAATTAAAAGTTTAGTTGGTGGAAAAGATGGAAATAAAACAATTCCAGTAACTGCACAAATTACCAAAACAGTTAATAAAACCAAAAAATCAGTTAAAGGAATTAAAGCTACGGCCACAGTGACTAAAGTCAAAAAAGCTGGAACAGTTAGTGGTGAGCCAGTTAAGGTTAAAGCTAAAGCTACTGTTAGTTCGGTAGATTCATCTGGCGCGCAAAGTGCGATTAGTAATTTACAGAGTAGTGCAAGTAGTAATCAAACAATGACTGTGGGCGCTGATACTGGCGCTGCTGAATCAAAAGTTAATGCGCTTATTAGTAAGTTTAATAAGACTTATACTTTAAAATATAACGCAAGTGGTCCAACTAATATTTCTGTTAAAATCAGACCTGATTATGGTGACAATAGTCTTTGGCAGAAAACTGTATCTGTTAAAGTCGATAAGTCTAGTAAACCAGCTGCTGAGGGTATGAATTATAAGAAATATAATTCATACGCAAGTGGTACATCAAAAGCAAAAGGTGGCTTAACTCTTACTGGTGAAGAAGGATATGAAGTAGTTTGGTTACCAGATCAAGGCAAATCAATGATTGTCGGTGCGAAAGGCCCGCAGATGTTAGAACTTCCATCTGATGCAGTTGTTTGGCCGCATGAGCAGTCGAAAAAAATCCTAAAGAATAATAAAGGTATTCCTGCTCAAAGTTATGCTAAAGGTTCTAAAGAAAGAAAAACAGCTAAAAAGGGTTACAAGGCTGGTATTTATACGACCGAAAAAAGAGAAGCCAGTTTCTTTAAATGGATTGCTTCAATTGAAAATTCTGAAAAGAAAATTGAGAAATGGGGCAAGAGCTTAGATAAAGCTAGCGATGCGGCTGAACGTTATGCTAAACAAGTTGGTGGTAACTCAAAAACATTATTTGATAGAGAGGTTTCAAAACAATTTGGTTTATTAAGTAAACAATTAAAAGCGGCCAACTCTGAACTTAAACTTGCGGGAAAAGCTACTAATGCTATTAATAAATCACGGAAAAAGACTACTATTTCTTATAACTTAGACAGCGCGAAAGATTCACCAAGTAAAGAGTTCTATGTAAAAGAAGGCGCGTTAGTAAATAGAAATAAAAACGGCGAATTAACCATAAATGAGAAAGGTATCAGAAAAACAGCTCGTAAACGAGGAAAAACTGCTTTCCAAGTTAATCAAATTATTACAGAAATGCGCTCGGCCGCGCAGTCTCTTGTCGATGAATATAATGGTCATTTAGAAAGCGCAAAAGACTTACAAGATGAAGTTAAGCAAAAACAACAAGACCTTCGAGATTCTATAAAAGAAACTTTCTATGAATTTGAGCATGATTTAGATAGAATCAAAGCGCTTCAGAGTAATATAACTTTATTCGATTCATTTGAGAGTAGGGTATCTGCGATACAATCTTACTTAGATAGTAAAATGAAGGCTGGTTTTGCGACTAGCAAACAAGTTATTGGCCAATACACTAAATTCTTAGAACAACAAGCTGATAATTTACTTGGTAAAATCACAGCACAAAGAGACCTTACTAATTTAGCTACAGCTACTCTTTCAAATGATACAAAAACCTATGATGAATATAAAGCATGGAAAAATGCTCAGAGCGCGACTGCAAAAGCTAAAAAGTATGGCATAAACTCAAGTCAATATCAGAACGCTTTAGCTGAAGAAGAATATAGAAAACAAGAATATGATAGAGTTGTTTTAGGTTCTAAATATGTTAAAGTTGGAAGGGATAGCAGTACTGGTCAGCTAACTGTTACATTAAATGAAGGTAAACTTGCTGATGCAAAATTAAAATCTGAAGATTATCAGGCTGTTAAAGATTATTATGAGGAAGTTCTTCAAAAAGTTCAGGATATAAACCAGGGTGTCGCGGATGTACATAGTGGAATTGCCAGTGCATACGATCAAATCACTAGTGCTTATACAGATGTTGATAACTTTGCTAAAAACGTTATTAACGGTATGCAGGAAAGTGAGCAAGAAACCATCGATTCACTTAAAACATTAAATGATTCACTTCGAGATGCTTTTAGCGATTTAATTGATAGCGTTAGAAAGGAACTTGATAAACAAAGAAAAGCTGAACAAAATCAAAAAACAGAGAAAGATATTACTGATAAAATGAATCGTTTGGCGATGCTGCGCGCGGACACATCTGGTAGTAATGCGGCAGAAATTGCTCAATTAGAAAAAGAAATTACTGAAGCTACTGGGGATTATGAGGATAGTCTTGAAGATCAATTATTAGATAGACTTCAAGATGACGCTGACAAAGCAGCTGAACAAAGAGAACGTCAGATTAATATATTAGAAGAACAATTAGAATATACAAAAGCGATTGGTCAATATGTAACCAGAGCTGAGAATTTAGTTCAGAAATATATAAATGGAACAGCTACGGCAGCAGAAGAAGCTGAGTTAAGAAGTTATTATATGCTCGGCGCCAATGGAAAAGACCCAATGACAAAATGGGGTAAATGGTTGGCAGAAGGCGAGTTCGAATCTGCTGCGACAAAGGTTAAAACTTTTAATGATACTATTGAAAAATTAACCAATACAATTAAAAGTCTTGAAAAGGTACTGGAAGGCATTAATACTAATCCTACTATTGGAGATACTAATGCGCAACAAGCAGAACAATTAGCGGGCCAGATGAAAGAAGCAGGCAAGTCTGCTAAAGAGGTTTACTCGAAGCTAAAAGAAAAAGGACTTAGCGATTCGCAAATTGCCAAAGAAATGCGAAAAGCTGGTTATACTGGCGCGCAAGCTGCTGCTGTTAAAGATCTGAGCGCGAAAGAACTTAGAGAAGGTGGATACTCTGCTAAAGAGTTAGCTAATTCAAAATCTGCTACAGCTTTATTGAAAGCTGGTTATACTTATAAGGAAATTGCTCCTTATTACGGTCAGAAAGAATTACAAAAGACAGCTGCCGATACGGGGACAACAAAAACAGCAAAAGACTTTGGTGGCGGAAAGACTAAACTAGCGGGAACCGCTAAAACAGTTGCAACCTACAAAAATAAGAAAGGAAAAACTGTAAATATTAAAGATACGACAGGAACTTTCTCAGAAGGAGGAAACATTGCTTTTGCCAAAGGATCAGAAGTTTGGTATAAAAATTCTAAGACTGGTAAAGTTACTAAAAAATATCCATTAAATAAATTTACTAAAGCACAAATTAGTCCTAAAAATGCAGAATATAAAGAGTTTGTTCAAGCAATTAAATTTGCGATGACAAATCATAAAGTTGGTAGTAAAGTGCCTGGCTTAGTTACTGCATTAAAAACTGCTATTAGTACCGGTGCTTGGAAGAAAGCTGGCTATAATAAAGGTT
>Ga0247611_10004303_pt1 | contig 19888 bp, 14 predicted proteins | sample 177DNAGHGhighgp2_FD_192422 | JGI IMG/M metagenome (GOLD analysis project Ga0247611, IMG submission 192422) | Sheep rumen microbial communities from Palmerston North, Manawatu-Wanganui, New Zealand - 1770 DNA GHGhigh gp2 | ecosystem: Host-associated > Mammals > Digestive system > Stomach > Rumen...
TGACGCTGTCGTTCCAGTGGGAGAAGAAGAAGGAGGAGTCGGAGCTGTAGGCGGAGATGGTGGCGGAGTCGCCCTCGAAGTAGATGCTGTCGCCGGAGGTGACGCCGAAGGGGCAGTTGGAGGAGAGAGAGACGGAGTGGAGGCTGCGGGGCAAGAAGAAGGCGGTGAATGAGGAGTCATGGGTGACGAGTATGGAGCGGGGGTTGTCGGTGTTGCCGTCGTTCCAGTGGGAGAATTTGAAGCCGCGGCGTGGAATGGCGGTGATTGTCTGGGTGGAGGAGTCGGGGTAGAAGGCAGTGTGGAGAGCGGAGCCTTGTGTGGTGTCGTCGGAGGCGACCTCCACGAGCCATTGGTAGTCGGTGATGACGCCGAAGGGCCCGAAATGCTGAGTCCATGTCCAGCTGTTATATCCTTCCCATGGACCATCAGGACCATTGAGTTGACATGTACGGACATTCACCATTTTCTTGTCTAAGTTACAGCCCCATTCGAGGTAGACTGTGGGTGGATTCTCGTAGCGGTATCTATTTAAGTTAAAATAGTTGTTGCTGACAGAACCCCCAATCCAGAACTCGCCTTGGAGTGTATGGATGGTGTCAAACGGTATTTCGTATACATTGCAGTAGACAAAAGGTCCGCCTCCACTGGGGTTGGGGCTGCCGTCGGCGAAGCGCTGGATGCACATTTTTTTGGGCTTTAGGGTGTCCCAGCGAGCGGTGGCTATGCGTTTCAGGTAGGGTGTCATGTAGAAAGAGTCGATGGCGACCGAAGTGTCGCGGACGTAGAGATAAACATATTCGGGCAGTTTGTTGCTATCGGCCACACCGGGTGATGCCATACCATATCCGGGATCTCCCGGATCTGGAAATCTGTAGCTGTCCCATTCCATGGCCCACACACCTCTTACCGTCAGCGGTTCGGAAGTAAACTGTCGATAATTGAGATAGAAGATGACGCCCTTTTGATGGCTTCGGGGTGAACTATGGTAAAAGCAAGGGATTGGGAACAAATGATACAGATTCGTTGATTCAAACCCCTTCGGATCCAGATACCAAGCGCAGGTGTCGTACCAGCCATTAGTGTAAGCGTAGTTGCGCTGGCGGCCGCAGGGAAGGGTGTCAGAGGTCTGGGCCTGCAGCTCCATGCCCATAAATGACAGGGCTATGCTAAATAAAAGAAACTTTTTCATGTTGTAAAGTTTTAATTGTTGTTACATGTTTTGCATATTTCATTCCCATTGATTTCTTTGTGTTCAATTATTTCAGCTACATTAAACGTGAAATATTGTTCTTTAATTTTAAAATCCCAATTAGCTACAAGCATGGTGCCTTTTTTTTCAGGGTGTGCCAGATAGTGTTTTGTAATCTTGTTGAGGCATGAGATGTGGATGCTGTCGATGTTCTGATAAATGAGGTTGAGGTTTTGGTCAACGCTTTCGCTTGATATGTCGACGGCATTCTGGCTTCGGTGTTGAGTGAGGGATTGGAGTGTGCAGTCGGTAAGGTGACGCATCGGGACAGTGCTGTTGAGGTTGGACCAGAGGGGGACGCTGAGGACGGACTTGCTGAAGGTGTTATCGTTGGAGAGTATGCAGGGGCTGTAGGAGCCGTAAGCATTGGTGGATATGTCGAGAATGCGTGGGTAGAGACCTGTTTCGTAGTGTATGCTCTTGTCGTATTTCATCTTATGGGGGAAAGCGAACAGCCGAATGGCATCAGCGTTGAGATCGTAGTCTTTCACCCCGAAAGCGACGCCAAAAGTGTTGCTGAAGAAGTTGGTGTTGTAGAGACGCATGGGTGCCCAACTTTCATGGAAGTTGTAGCTGTCGTTGAGGAAGTAGTGGGCGATGTAGTGGAGTGGAGCGCTGTTGAAGTCGTGGTAAAAGCCTCTGCGGCCGGAGCGGTCGACGAGGAACACTTGGTGGTTGATGTCGTAGTTGGGGTCGTAGGGGCCGTGTACATTCTGGCATTTGAGCTGGGCGAGGAGGGTGATGCTGTCGCAGGAGGCCAGGATGTCGGAAAAGATGATGCCGGGGACGTTGGGGATTGTCCCGTAATTGTATTTCCAGCCAGTGCTGATGTCGTTATAGGCCTCCAACAGGCAGCCTTGTCCGCTATTCCGGTCAAGGCCGACAGCGCAAACGAGAGCCGAGACGTCTTGGTATTGAGTAACGGTAAGATGCCAAAAATAGCGGGCTTCTTCGAAAGTGCTGAACATGATGGAACCCGAGAGGCTTTGCAGAGCTTGGGGGCTGAAATGACCGATAATGCCACGGGAGATGTACAGGTAGTTGCTTTCAAGCTCCAAGTAGGGATAAGTCATGGTGCCGCAGAAGTAGCATTCCCCGTTGTACATGACCATGTCGTTGATGGAGACGTTGTAGTCGTTACTGCCGTTTGAATTGAAGTAGGTGGAGAAGTAGCTTTCCACGTTGGTGAAGTAGTCCTTGATAATGAAAGAGTGTCGGTTGATGCCCATGGCAGGGTCGTGGTACTGTGTGAGGATGACGCGGTGGTTGTCGTCGCCGCATATCAAGCTTGAGGTGTCGTTGGAGCTGGGGTAATCCCAGATGTAACTTGGGCATTGGGGAAGGGCTTCAATGTCGATGTTTTGGGCCGAGGTGTTGGCTGCCGGTAAGCAAAAAAGCAACAGGGCGAGCCACCATCGTGTTGTTTTGTATAATGTGTTTAACATAAAATATAAGGTTGAAAGTGCCGGGGTTGTGTAGCCAAGAGGGACAGGGCACTTTCGTTAGCTGCCAGGCTTGGGTGAGAAGATTGTTTTGCGCGCGGGGTGGGTACATGTGGGTTACCCTTTTTTCGGTTCCGCCGGGTGGCGCGCTCTGGCTGGGCGGAACCGGACACTTTTTTGTTCATATCGGTTGAGGAGTTGAGATTGGCTTTTGATAAGAGTAGGGCACTGGTGCGGGAGGTATTGCCCAAGGGCAGTGAGACCCGCACCAGTGCTGGGAGGGTTACTGAATGATGAGTTTCTGTGTGGAGGAGCCTTGGGGTGAGGAGAGTGTGAGGAAGTAGGGGCCGGCGGGGAGGTGGCGGAGGGAGAGGGAGAGGGAGGAGGAGTTGGGCGGGAGGGAGCGGACGAGGAGTTCGTGGCCGGCGGCGTCGCGGAGTGAGAGGGTGGCGCTGGAGCCGAGGGGCTGATAGAGAGAGAGGAGTACCTCGCCGTTGGAGGGGTTGGGGTTGAGGGAGAAGAGGAGAGGGGAGGGTTGGTCGACGGAGACCTGGCTGGACTTGAAGATGGCGGTGAAGGCGGTGTCCTGGGTGACGAGGATGGAGCGGGGGTTGTCGGTGACGCTGTCGTTCCAGTGGGAGAAGAAGAAGGAGGAGTCGGAGCTGTAGGCGGAGATGGTGGCGGAGTCGCCCTCGAAGTAGATGCTGTCGCCGGAGGTGACGCCGAAGGGGCAGTTGGAGGAGAGGGAGACGGAGTGGAGGCTGCGGGGTCTGAAGAAGGCGGTGAATGAGGAGTCCTGAGTGACGAGGATGGAGCGGGGGTTGTCGGTGTTGCCGTCGTTCCAGTGGGAGAATTTGAAGCCGCGGCGTGGTATGGCGGTGATGGTCTGGGTGGAGGAGTCGGGGTAGAAGGCGGTGTGGAGAGCGGAGCCTTGTGTGGTGTCGTCGGAGGCGACCTCCACGAGCCACTGGTAGTCGGTGATGACGCCGAAGGGCCCGAAAAATGGGTAAACAGCCCAGAACTCTGATCCTTCCCATGGGCCGTCAGGTCCAAAAACTTGACTGATGCGGGTGGTGTTCGGTTGCCAATGTTTAATGTTGCCCCATTCGAGGTAGAATGTGGGGAGATGCTCGTAGCAGTGTCTATTCAAGTCCACATAGTTGTTGCGTATTGAACCTCCAATCCAGAACTCGCCATTGAGGGTAAGGACAGTGTCGAACAGGATTTCGTAAACATTGGGGTAAACAAATGAACCTCCGCCACGGGGGTTGGGGCTGCCGTCGGCGAAGCGCTGGATGCACATTTTTTTTGGTTGTAGGGTGTCCCAGCGTTGGGTGGCGATGCGTTTCAGGTATGAAGAGGCGTAGAAAGAGTCAATGGCGACCGAGGAGTCTCGGACGTAGAGATAGACATGTTCGGGCAGTTTGGAGCTATCGCACACACTGAATAATGATGGTGCTCCGCCGGGATGTCCAGGGTCAGGGTATAAAGGGCTTGACGATACCATGGCCCATACTCCTCTTATTCTCAATGGTTCAGATGTGTGGTGCCGATAGGCTCTATAAATAGATTCGCCTCGATTATTACCTCCTACGTTACTGTTGAAACATGGGTCTGGATATTGATGATATGGACTCGTGGATTCAGCATTTTTTGGATCAAGATACCAAAAGCAGGTGTCGTACCATCCCGCAGTATAGGCGTAGTTGCGCTGGCGGGTGCAGGGAAGCGTGTCGGTGGTCTGGGCCTGGAGCTCTATGCCCATAAATGACAGGGCAATGCTTAATAAAAGTATCTTTTTCATGTTGTATAGTTTTAATTGTTGTTACATGTTTTGCATATATGGGTAGTTGGCTTTGATAAGAGTGGGGCACTGGTGCGGGAGGTTTAGGAGACCGCACCAGTGCTGGGAGGGTTACTGGATGATGAGTTTCTGTGTGGAGGAGCCTTGGGGTGAGGAGAGTGTGAGGAAGTAGGGGCCGGCTGGGAGGTGGCGGAGGGAGAGGGAGAGGGAGGTGGAGTTGGGCGGGAGGGAGCGGACGAGGAGTTCGTGGCCGGCGGCGTCGCGGAGGGAGAGTGTGGCGTGGGAGCCGAGGGGCTGAGAGAGTGAGAGGAGCACCTCGCCGTTGGAGGGGTTGGGGTTGAGGGAGAACAGGAGGGGAGAGGGTTGGTCGATGGAGGCCTGGTTGGACTTGAAGATGGCGGTGAAGGCGGTGTCCTGGGTGACGAGGATGGAGCGGGGGTTGTCGGTGACGCTGTCGTTCCAGTGGGAGAAGAAGAAGGAGGAGTCGGAGCTGTAGGCGAAGATGGTGGCGGAGTCGCCCTCGAAGTAGATGCTGTCGCCGGAGGTGACGCCGAAGGGGCAGTTGGAGGAGAGGGAGACGGAGTGGAGGCTGCGGGGTCTGAAGAAGGCGGTGAAGGAGGAGTCCTGGGTGACGAGGATGGAGCGGGGGTTGTCGGTGTTGCCGTCGTTCCAGTGGGAGAATTTGAAGCCGTGGCGTGGCAGGGCGGTGATTGTCTGGGTGGAGGAGTCGGGGTAGAAGGCGGTGTGGAGAGCGGAGCCTTGTGTGGTGTCGTCGGAGGCGACCTCCACGAGCCACTGGTAGTCGGTGATGACGCCGAAGGGCCCGAAAGATGGGTCATGAACCCAGTGTTCGGATCCGGGCCATGGGCCGTCAGGTCCATTATGTTGATTGATACGGGTTAAAATCGGTTGCCAATGATTAAGGTTGCCCCATTCAAGGTAGAAAGTGGGTAGATTTTCGTACTGGTAATCCCGTAAATTAAAGTAGTTGTTACAGGCAGAGCCCGCAATCCAGAACTCGCCTTCGAGGGTAAGGACAGTGTCGAACAGGATTTCGTATACATCGGGGTAAACGAAGGAACCTCCGCCGAGGGGGTTGGGGCTGCCGTCGGCGAAGCGCTGGATGCACATCTTTTTTGGCTGTAGGGTGTCCCAGCGTTGGGTGGCTATGCGTTTCAGGTATGAGGAGGCGTAGAAAGAGTCAATGGCGACCGAGGTGTCGCGGACGTGGATATAAACATATTCGGGCAGTTTGGAGCTATCTGCCACATTGGATGCATTCGGAAATCCGGGTCGGCCGGGGTCAGGGAAATTGCTGCTTGACGATACCATAGCCCATACTCCTCTTATTTTCAAGGGTTCGGGTGTGTAGTGCCGATAGCACATGTAAATAGGAACCCCTGGTCCAGCTTGGCCTGTGCTGCAATGGAATGTAGGGTCCGGGTATTGATGATATGGACTCGCTGATTCAGCCCCTTTTGGATCAAGATACCAAAAGCAGGTATCATACCAGCCAGCGGTATAGGCGTAGTTGCGCTGGCGGGTGCAGGGAAGCGTGTCGGTGGTCTGGGCCTGGAGCTCTATGCCCATAAATGACAGGGCAATGCTTAATAAAAGTATCTTTTTCATAGTGTCATGTTTTTAATAGTTATTGCATTTTTTGCATATTTCATTCCCATTGATTTCTTTGTGTTCAATAATGCTGGCTACTTCAAAACTGAATTCCTTTTCTTTAGGATCAAACTTCCAATTAGCCACAAGCATGGTGCCTTTTTTTTCAGGGTGTGCCAGATAGTGTTTTGTAATCTTGTTGAGGCATGAGACGTGGATGCTGTCGATGTTCTGATAAATGAGGTTGAGGTTTTGGTCAACGCTTTCGCTTGATATGTCGACGGCATTCTGGCTTCGGTGTTGGGTGAGGGATTGGAGTGTGCAGTCGGTAAGGTGACGCAGCGGGACAGTGCTGTTGAGGTCGAACCAGAGGGGGACGCTGAGGACGGACTTGCTGAAGGTGTTATCGTTGGAGAGTATGCAGGGGCTGTAGGAGCCGTAAGCATTGGTGGATATGTCGAGAATGCGTGGGTAGAGACCTGTTTCGTAGTGTATGCTCTTGTCGTATTTCATCTTATGGGGGAAAGCGAACAGCCGAATGGCATCAGCGTTGAGATCGTAGTCTTTCACCCCGAAAGCGACGCCAAAAGTGTTGCTGAAGAAGTTGGTGTTGTAGAGACGCATGGGTGCCCAACTTTCATGGAAGTTGTAGCTGTCGTTGAGGAAGTAGTGGGCGATGTAGTGGAGTGGAGCGCTGTTGAAGTCGTGGTAAAAGCCTCTGCGGCCGGAGCGGTCGACGAGGAACACTTGGTGGTTGATGTCGTAGTTGGGGTCGTAGGGGCCGTGTACATTCTGGCATTTGAGCTGGGCGAGGAGGGTGATGCTGTCGCAGGAGGCCAGGATGTCGGAAAAGATGATGCCGGGGACGTTGGGGATTGTCCCGTAATTGTATTTCCAGCCAGTGCTGATGTCGTTATAGGCCTCCAACAGGCAGCCTTGTCCGCTATTCCGGTCAAGGCCGACAGCGCAAACGAGAGCCGAGACGTCTTGGTATTGAGTAACGGTAAGATGCCAAAAATAGCGGGCTTCTTCGAAAGTGCTGAACATGATGGAACCCGAGAGGCTTTGCAGAGCTTGGGGGCTGAAATGACCGATAATGCCACGGGAGATGTACAGGTAGTTGCTTTCAAGCTCCAAGTAGGGATAAGTCATGGTGCCGCAGAAGTAGCATTCCCCGTTGTACATGACCATGTCGTTGATGGAGACGTTGTAGTCGTTACTGCCGTTTGAATTGAAGTAGGTGGAGAAGTAGCTTTCCACGTTGGTGAAGTAGTCCTTGATAATGAAAGAGTGTCGGTTGATGCCCATGGCAGGGTCGTGGTACTGTGTGAGGATGACGCGGTGGTTGTCGTCGCCGCATATCAAGCTTGAGGTGTCGTTGGAGCTGGGGTAATCCCAGATGTAACTTGGGCATTGGGGAAGGGCTTCAATGTCGATGTTTTGGGCCGAGGTGTTGGCTGCCGGTAAGCAAAAAAGCAACAGGGCGAGCCACCATCGTGTTGTTTTGTATAATGTGTTTAACATAAAATATAAGGTTGAAAGTGCCGGGGTTGTGTAGCCAAGAGGGACAGGGCACTTTCGTTAGCTGCCAGGCTTGGGTGAGAAGATTGTTTTGCGCGCGGGGTGGGTACATGTGGGTTACCCTTTTTTCGGTTCCGCCGGGTGGCGCGCTCTGGCTGGGCGGAACCGGACACTTTTTTGTTCATATAGGTTGGGCGTTGTTGTTCCTGCGGATGAAGTGTTATTTTGTAGCTGTGAGGGTGTAGATGCCTGTTTCCTCGTCGTACTCGATGGTGGTGGTGTAGCCTAAGGCATTCATTTCTTTAATCCAATGTTCGGCTTCGCTTTGGCTCTTGGTGGTGAAGGTTTTGGTTTCCTTTGAGGCGGAGGCCGCAGGGGAGTGCCGGGTGGGAAGGATGCGGATGTGGTGATGTCGGGATAGCGCGACGAGTTGGGAGAGTAGGCTGTGCCATTGGGTGCTGTCTTTTAGGTGAGCCAGATGTGGTTCGCCATCAATAAAATAGTGGACTTGGATGTCGGAGCATACTTGTTGTGTGCTTGGGGTGAAGGCATCGTCTTTGATGCATCCAGAAGTCATGTGGCAGAACAGGGGGATGGCAGCTGCGAGGATGATTTGTTTGGTGATATGTTTCATAGGGCATTTACGTATTCAAAATATTGGTTGAGTGCTTTAGATACGATGGCATGGGGGTTGGAGGGGTGGTAGATGCAAACGCGTTTGAGGTAGTGTTGTACGACTATCACGTCGTTGCCGACAAAGTCATCGGCTTCTGTGATGACTTGTTCGGGGTGGTCTTTGATGCTGTTCCAGATGGACATGAGTGGTTTTTTGGTCTTTTGGGTGGGCATGGCGCGGTCGTGGGATATGGAATGGAGCAGGCGGTCGAAAGCGATGGAGTCCCGGGCCAGAATGATGACGACATCGGTGGTGCAGGAGTCGCCTATTCGAAGTCCTTCGATAAAAGCGACTTTGTAGCTCGTGTCTTGTGCAAAGCGACGATAGACATCGTTCTGTGCCTGGAGAGAGGCAAGAATAGCGGTCAGGAGGAGGAGGAGTATGAGGTGTTTTTTCATGGGTTAAACTATTTTGATGTCATGTTGTACTTGATAGAAGAAGAAGGATGTGTCGCATTCATTGGCAGAGCAGCAGAAGGATTTGTATTCGATGTTGTCGATGGAGAATGAAGGGGGAGGGTAGAGGATGCTGTCGAGGTGAGGGTGGGGAGTGTCGGAAGCGGTGGTGGGGTCAGAGGCAGGGGTGGCAGAGGCAGTGGTGGCAGTGGGTTTGGGCTGGGAGGAGGGATGAGGGGGAGGGGCCGGGATGTCGGCTTTGGCCACGAGAGCGGAGGGGGCAGCGGGCTGCTGGCGGGGGATGGGGGCGGAAAGCTGCGGGGGTGGGAGAGGGGAGGGGTGGGCCAGGGAGGCGGATTGAGGGCCGGGGTCGCGGAGGAGCAGGAGTATGGGTGCGGCACTTCCCAGAAGCAGCAGCAGGATGGCTGCAGCCACGCGGGGCCACCGGCGGGGGTGGTGGTTGGGGTAGGGCAGCGGGATTGGTTGCGAGGGCATTTGGCTGGCAGCGGTGAAGATGCGGGAGAGTTCGTCTTGGGAGAGGTTGGGTGCATGTTCGGCTCGCTGCCGGTTGTCGACCAAGGGCTGCAGGAAGTCGCTCTCGGGGTTGGGGTGTGTTTTCATGTGTGTGTCGGTATGAGGTGTTGTTTCTTTTAAAGGTTGTCGGGGTTGGTTTGTTGGCTGAGGCGGCGCAGTTTGTTGCGGATGGAGTGGAGACGGCTGTAGGTCTGGGATTTGGTTTTGTGGAGGTATTCGGCAATTTCGTCGATGGAGAGACCGTCGATGTGCATGAGTATGACGGTGCGGTCTGATTCGTTGAGTTGGTTGATGAGGCTGTGGAGGAGGTCGACTTGAGGGTTGGGCTGGACGTCGTCGGGCAGGTCGGAGAGGTCGGCTCCGTAGACGAGACGGTCTTGGTATCGCTGCTCGTCGCGTATCATGTTGAGGGCTTTGTGGTAGATGACGGTGTATATCCAGGCGCGTTTGTTGAGGATGTCGGTGGTTGATGGGCGATCGCGGAAAAGCAGCCACAGATAGGTGATGAGATCCACTTGGAGGGCATGAAAGCTATAGTTATCCGGTGCATAAAAATGTGCCGCGATGCTCTTGACAAGTGGCTCGCATTGCCGGACAATGGTGGTGAACCGGCTGTAGTCGTTTCCAGAGTTCATGTCGATGTCCACGCTGGTTAGAGTGCCTTTTTATATAAGACACTTTTTGGGGTGATTTTTTGATGGGGATGCCGTTTTTTTAACTAAGATTAATGTTTTTTTGTGTTTTGGGGTTGTTTGGGAGGGGAGGAGGGGGGTGTGGGGAGAAGTGAGAGAGCGCGGGAGGAAGTGGGGTGAAAGCAAGCGGTGCCCCGTGGAGCCGTGACGGCTCGGAGGCACCGCTGAGTTCCGGGATGAACCGGAGGGGGATTAGTAACCGAAGATGTCTTCGAGTTTGAGTTTCTTGACTTTGCCGAATTTGGCGAGGGCGTTGAAGTCCATGTCGCTTTCTTTGCCGAGGCACATGTAGACTTTCTTCTGGCCACGGATGTATTTGTGGTTGAAGTTGACGATGTCGTTCATGGTCACCTTGGGGTAGGCTTCGAAGAGGATTTTGGAGTGGTTTTTCTTGGTGTTGAAGCCCATGCGCTCGTAGGAGAGGTAGGCGTTGATGATGCCCATCTTGGTGGTGCGGGCGGTGCGGATGGCGCTGATTTGGGCGTCTTTGGCCATGTTGAAGTTGGCTTCGGCCACAGGCATTTGGTCGAAGAGTTCGTTGAAAGCGTTCATGGCGTCGATGAGTTTGTCGTTCTGGGTGGCGATGATGGCAGCGTTGGTGAAGTAGCCGTCTTTGTCGGAGGGTGTGGCGTAGTAGCTCTGGGCGCTGTAGGCGAGGGAGCGTTTTTCACGCATTTCCTGGAAGACGATGGCGTTCATGGAGCCGCCGAAGTATTCGTTGAAGATGTCCATGACGGCTTCGTTCTTGGTGTTGAATTTCTCGCCACGGAAGTGTTCGCGCATGTAGGTCTGGTTGGCGTTGTAGTCGACAAAGTAGACGGTGTTCTCGTTGACGGCCTTGGGGGTGATTTTTTTGTTGGCGGGAGCCTTCTTGTTCATCTTGTAGGTGTAGTTGTTGGCGAGGGCGCGGAAGTTGTCGATGGTTTCGGGGCCGTAGTAGAGGACGCGGTGTTTGTAGCTGAAGAGGGAGTGGAGGGCGTCGGTGAGTTGCTGGCAGGTGTAGGCCTTGAGTTGAGCCTCGCTGAGCTGGTCGAGGGTGGGGGAGTCGGCACCGTAGACGCCGTAGTTGCCGAGGGCGCGGAAGCAGTTCTGCTGGTTGTGTTTGGCGTTTTCGCGTCCTTTGAGGATGCGGGCGATGAGCATTTGCAGGGCTTGGTCGTTGGGCTGGGCGTCGGTGATGATTTCGTTGACGAGGGCCATGGCTTTGGTCATGTTCTCGCTGAGGCCGCTGATGCTGATGTTGATGTTTTCTTGTCCGACGCTGAGGCTGTAGTTGCAGGCCAGTTTGTAGAATTCCTGTTGCAGTTGGTCGGGGGTGTGCTTGGAGGTGCCGAGGTATTCGAGCACGTCGGCTGCGAGGTCGAGGGTCTTGCCCAGCTGGCCGGCGCGGTAGCCGAAGTCGAAGCGGTAGATGAGGTTGAAGGTTTTGTTTTCATTGTTCTGGACGTAGAGCACTTCGGCGCCGTTTTTGAGTTTGGACTTGGTGAGGTCTTTGCTGAAGTCGACGTAGACGGGTTCGATGGGTTTGACTTGACGGGCTTTAATCTCTTTGAGGAAGGCGCTCTCTTTGTCGCGGCCCACTTCGATGGGTGTGATGGGGGGTTTGGAGACTTTGAGGATGGGCTCGGGTTCGCCTTTGAGTTTGTTGACGATGACGTAGTTGTTGTCTTTGAAGAGGCGGTTGGCGAAGGCCACGATGTCGCGCTTGGTGATTTTGGAGAGTTCGTTGATTTCGTTGCAGACGTCGCCCCAGTTGCGGTGTTCGACGTAGGCGTAGGCCATCTGGCTGGCGCGGCTGTTGTTGCTTTCGGCGCGTTTCATGATGGCGAGTTTCATGTTGTTGATGGCGGCTTCGAGCATCCAGTCGTCGAATTTGCCTTGTTTGACGAGGGCTATCTGCTCGTCGAAGAGGGCTTGCACCTGTTCGAGGGTCTGGCCCTGCATGGGCTGGCCGCCGAACATGAAGGCGCCGTAGTCGTTGAGGGTGTAGGTGCCGGCGTAGGCGCCCATGCAGCGTTGCTGCTGGTTGATGTTGAGGTCGATGAGGCCGCATTTGCCGTTGTTGAGGACGCTTTCGAGGAGGTCGGCCAGGAGGGCGTCGTGGCTGCCGTTGCCGCTGTCGAGGCGGTAGGCGCGGACGGTGTTCTCGGCGTCGAGGCCGGAGACGGTCTTGGTGATGACGCTGGTGATGGGTTTCTCACGCTCGAACTGGAGTTCGGGGACGTTGCCGGGCTTCATGTTGCCCCAGTATTTGTCGATGATGCGGATGGCTTGGTCGGGGTCGAAGTCGCCGGCCATGCTGATGCAGATGTTGTTGGGGACATAGTAGGTGGCCACGAAGTTGCGGATGTTGCGCATGGAGGGGTTTTTGAGGTGCTCCTGGCTGCCGAGGGTGGTCTGGTTGCCGTAGGGGTGGTGGGGGAAGAGGGCTGCAAACATGGCGTCGTTGACTTTGCGGCCATCTTTGGTGAGGCTCATGTTTTTCTCCTCGTAGATGGTTTCCAGCTCGGTGTGGAAGAGGCGCAGGACGAGGTTTTGGAAGCGGTCGGCCTGAATTTCGCACCAGGTTTCCAGCTGGTTGTTGGGGATGTTCTCGACGTACATGGTGTAGTCGTTGCTGGTGAAGGCGTTGGTGCCGGTGGAGCCTATGGCGGTCATGGCCTTGTCGTACTCGTTGGCGACGGCAATTTTGGAGGCCTCGTAGCTCAGGCTGTCAATCTTGTGGTAGATGGCAGCGCGGGTGGTGGGGTCGTCGAACATGCGGTAGGCCTCGAAGAGGTCTTCAATCTTCTGGATGAGGACTTTCTCTTTCTCCCAGTCGGTGGTGCCAAGGCGTTGGGTGCCTTTGAACATCATGTGTTCCAGATAGTGGGCCAGGCCGGTGGTCTCGTGGGGGTCGTTGCGCGAACCGGCACGGACGGCGATGTAGGTTTGGATTTTGGGTGCATCTTTATAGACGCTCATGAATACTTTAAGACCGTTGTCGAGGGTGTACTCGCGGACTCCCAGCGGGTCGTTGGGATAGGTCTTGTACTGATAGGTTTTTTGTGCCATGAGTGTGCCGCAGGTGAGTACGGACAGGGCGACAAAGCAAAAAATTAAACGTTCCTTTTTCATCTAAATAATTATTAATTAATAATATAAATGTTATATCTCTCGGCTTTGAGATTTCAAAGATACAAAAAAAAATCGGCTTTGAAGAATTATGGGTTCTTTTTTGTTGCTGCCGGTCGGCGACAGTGGGATGTCTTTTGTTGGATGCCGGTTCAAAAAAAAATTTGTGCGATTGCATTTTATTTAGTATTTTTACAAATTGGTTTGTGCCGATAGTTTCGGTGCAAAGTTTTTGTATTCAAAGAAATATAATAAGCACACAGTTATGAAGAACACGGGAAACTTGCTTTTGGAGGGCATGGAGAGGCTTGGTTTGATAGCCGCTCGCATCAGGCAGAACAATGGGCCGATACCCCAAATTGAGATAGATATCATCCTGCAGGAGTTGCGTAACCTGTATATGGAGGCACTCCAGTTGGAGGCAGAGGGCAAAGCGGATGTGCAGCAGGATCCAGACGCCAGTGCCGAAGCAGTGAAGAACCAGGCGGAGGCCTTGGCTCGTAAGGTTGCAGAAGAGGAGGCCGCACGCAAGGCCGCCGAGGCACAGCGTAAGGCAGAAGAGGAAGCTGCACGCAAGGCCGCCGAGGCACAGCGCAAAGCAGAAGAGGAGGCCGCACGCAAGGCTGCCGAGGCACAGCGCAAGGCAGAAGAGGAGGCCGCACGCAAGGCCGCCGAGGCACAGCGCAAGGCAGAAGAGGAGGCCGCACGCAAGGCTGCTGAGGCACAGCGCAAGGCAGAAGAGGAGGCCGCACGCAAGGCTGCCGAGGCACAGCGCAAGGCAGAAGAGGAAGCCGCACGCAAGGCTGCCGAGGCACAGCGCAAGGCAGAAGAGGAGGCCGCACGCAAGGCTGCCGAGGCACAGCGCAAGGCAGAAGAGGAGGCCGCACGCAAGGCTGCCGAGGCACAGCGCAAGGCAGAAGAGGAGGCCGCACGCAAGGCTGCTGAGGCACAGCGCAAGGCAGAAGAGGAAGCCGCGCGTAAGGCCGCCGCTGAGGAGTTGAAGCCAATCTTTGCTCCCGAGCCAGCGGACGCGGAACCTGTGCCAGTTGTGGAACCGGTCATGGAAAAGATAGAGGGCAACCTCAATGATTCACTTTTTGTTGAGGAGGTTACCCCTCCCGTCCAAAAACCCAAAAAGAAACAGCAGGAGTCGTCGCTGTTTGACTATTTCAAGAATGACAGCGCCGATGGGCAACCCACGGTCCGCACCCTGGCCGACACCCTCGGCGGGCATGGCCGCAATGTGGAGGAACAGCTCGAAACCCGAGTGAACGCAAAGAAGGTCGACGACCTTCGTACAATCATCAATATCAACGATAAGTTCAGCTTTATGAGCGAGTTGTTCCACAACAACATGAAGGCATATAACGACTTTATCCTCCGACTCAACAGCTATAGCAACCGAGAGGAAGCCTTGGCCTATGTGGCCGAGGTGGCAGCACAATACATGTGGCACGAAAACTCGCTGGTGGTAAAAAGCTTCTACAAAATCTTCGACCGTAAATTTTAGCATGGTCCCGTAGCGGAGGATTCCTGTTCCCGCACTGGATAGCAGCACTCAATACTGAAACCATTATGAACAACCGCAAAGCCATCTTGTTCTCTGCGCCATCGGGCAGTGGCAAGACTACTATCATCCGGGAGATTTTGAAACGATTCGACTGTTTTGAATTCTCTATATCCGCAACCAGCCGTCCGGCCCGCCAAGGCGAGAAAGACGGAGTGGACTACTATTTCCTCACGCCCGAAGAGTTTGAGAAAAGGGTGGATGAGGGCCTTTTCCTTGAATGGGAAGAGGTCTATGCCGGCACACGCTACGGCACGCTGAAGTCCGAGATTGACCGCATTTGGGACAACGGCCATGTCATCATTTTCGACGTGGATGTCAACGGCGGCATGAACATCAAAAAGTATTTCGGCTCCGAGGCGTTGGCCCTTTTTGTCATGCCACCCAGTATCGAGGTGTTGGAAATGCGGTTGCGCAACCGTGGCACTGAGACGGAGGAAGCCATCACCAAACGGCTGGCCCGCAGCGCCGCCGAACTGAAGATGTCCGACCGCTTTGATGTGACGATATTGAACGACGACCTGAACCATGCGGTCGATGAGACGCAAAGGGTTATCAACAATTACCTCAGCCGATGATAATCAAACGATAAGAGAATGGATGCACTTTTGGCTTTTATAAAGCGCTACAATTTTGTCTTCGTATTCCTGCTGCTGGAGATATTGGCCATTATTTTTATCACCCAGAACAGCAACTATCAGGGCTCAAAGATTGTGCAGGCGGGCAACGCCATTGCCGGCCGCTGCTACGGCACAATCTCGATGGTGGGCGACTATTTCGGCCTCCGCAAAGAGAACGAACGACTGGCCGCCGAGAATGCCCAGCTGAGGGCCCAGCTGGAGTCGTCGTATATCAGCTATAACCTCCGTGAGTTCACCAAGGAAGACACGGTCTACAAGCAGCGCTACAGCTATACGGAAGCCCGTGTGGTCAAAAATTCATGGAACCGCCCGAACAATTACATCATGATTAACAAGGGTCGCAAGCAAGGCATCAAACTCGACCAGGCGGTCATATCGCCCCAGGGCATAGTGGGCGTGGTGGTAAGCACCACCGACAACTTCGCCACCGTCATGCCCGTGCTGCACTCCAACAGTCGCAACAGTGTGAAGATTAGCCGCATCAACACCAATGGCTCTCTGGTGTGGCGAGGGGGTGATTTCCGTTATGCCACCCTCATCGACATCCCCACAACCCACAAACTCCGCTCCAACGATACCATCGTCACCAGTGGCATGGCCAACGATTTCCCGGAGGGAGTGATGGTGGGCTTTGTCGAGGAAACCATGACGGAGCGCGGCAGTGGCTTCTACACCATCAAAGTTCGTCTGGCAACCGAGTTCACCAAACTCGACCATGTTTATATTATCGACAACCGTTTCAAGGCAGAGCAGGACTCGCTCATAGCCCGCACACAGATGGAGGACGAATAGAATGACAAAACTGGTTTTATCAAACATATTCCGATTTGTGGTGCTCATCGTGCTGCAAATCCTGCTGCTCAACTATGTGAGCTTTGGCGGATACATGATTCCGTTCATCTACATCCTTGCCGTGCTGATGCTCCCCACGCGGGTGGGCAACATCCCCATGCTGCTGATAGCCTTTGCCGCCGGGGCAATGGTCGACATATTCTGCAACGTCCCCGGTTTCCACACTTTCAGTTGTACCATGATGGCTTTTGTCCGGGTGCTGATAGGCAACCGCATGCTCACCCGCGACGACCCCACCGAGGCCGTCATCGATGTGCCCAGCATCCGCACTGTGCCTTTCCAGACCTTTGCCGTCTACCTGCTTGTCATGTCGGCCGTCTACAGCATCACCTATTGCCTGCTCGAGGCCTTCAGTTTTGGCAATTTCTGGATGACGCTGCTCTCCATGGTTCTCGATGCCGTAGGCACATGGCTGCTCCTCTTGCTGGGGCAAGTCCTGATTTCACCCAACAAGAAATAACGCCTATGCGACGCCTTTTTTTCTCTCTCCTGATATCAATGTTGAGCCTTTCGGCAGCGGCCCAGTCGGCTATAGGCCAGTGGCAGGACCATAACTCCTTCGTGTCGGCCCGCCATGTGTGTGTGACTCCCTCTCAGATTTTTGCGGCCACCCGTATGGCTCTCTTCAGCTACACCCCTGCCGACAATGCTGTGCAGCCCATCACCAAAGCCAACGGGCTTACCGACGCCGGAGTCAGCACCATCGCCTACGACCTTCAGTCGCAGACCCTGGCCGTGGCATATACAAACTCCAGTCTCGACATCATCCAGGACGGCAGCACCTACCACATAGCCGACATCCGCTATGGCTCGATGGGAGGTGACAAAAAAATATACCACATCCGTTTCGACAATGGCAAGATTTATCTGGCCACAGGTTTCGGCATAGTGGTGGTCGATGCCCTCCGCCACGAGGTGGAGGAGACCTACTACCTCGGGCTTGACGGCGAGAGTGGAGTGGTCTACGACCTCGCCTTTGTGGGCGACCAGATAGTGGCTGGCACCGACTATGGCCTCCTCCTTGCTCCGCGGGGCAGCAACCGACTGCACATTTATGAAACATGGCAGCGCGACACCCTCTCACCCCTCACAGGCATGTCCGTCCGAATGCTCGGAGTGAGCCGCGACAGGCTTGTGGCGGCCGCCTGCACCGACAACCCCGACAGCATGACCGTCTACTATCAGTCCACCCCGGACTCCTGGGGCTCGCTCGGTAGCGGAACAGTGCGGTCGCTCCGCTGTAGTCATGACTGGATTGTGCTCAACCGCTTTAACTCCATCCAGCTTTACGACAGTCAGTTTGCTCTACAGCAAGAGATTTCCTCGCTCCCCTTCTACGGTGTTGCCGCCGACGATGCCGACATTGATGCCGATGGCACCCTCTGGATAGGTCATCCCTGGGGAGGCCTACTCGAAGTGCCGACCGGCTACACGTCCGCCAGCACCCATTCGCCCGCAGGCCCTTTCAACAACGACTATGTCTATAGTCTTACCTCCACCTACAAAAAGCTCTATCTCTGTCCCGGAGGCAAGAAACCCACCTACGAGAGTGCCCTCCTGCCCGGCTCCCTCTCCGTCCTGGAGAAAGGGCAATGGTCGCAAATCTCCGTGCCCGACGGCATCCCCTCGTTCCAAGATGTCCTCTATATGGCTGTCGACCCCAAGGACAGCAAACACATCAGTGCCTCGTCGTGGGGCTACGGCATCCTCGACATTTACGACAACCAAGTCCAGGCACTCTTCGACCAGAATAGTTCGCAAGGGGTTCTCACCCCCTACACCAGTGGCTCCTTCTCCCATCTCCGCGTCTCGGGTCTGGCCTACGACGCCCAAGGCAACTTATGGATAACCAACTCCCTTGTCGACCGCGGGCTGGCCGTACGCTATGCCGACGGCACATGGAAAAGTTTCGATATCAGTCCCGTCCTTCAAGGCCTCGGCGCCGACAAGAAAGAGATTGACAAGCTCGTATGGGACAGTATCAATGGCTATAAATGGTTCATCGGCAAGAGCAACCGCATCTTCGTGCACGACGGTGACAGCCGGCAGGCCATTGTCAACCCCAACAACGGCAGCAAGCTGGAAACCCATACCGTCACCTGCCTGGTGCAGGACCGCTCCGGCGACCTCTGGTTTGGCACCGACAAGGGAATTAAAGTCATCTACGACGGCTACCGTGCTTTTGCCAATGGCGGCAACGGCGAAACGGCCCCCGTCAATTGCAGCAACATCCTTTTCAACGAGGATGGCATCACCGAATACCTCATGGCCTACGAGAGCATCACCTGCATAGCGGTCGACGGCGCCAACCGCAAATGGGTAGGCACATCCAACAACGGCCTCTACCTCATCTCCGCCAACGGACTGGAGCAGCTGCACCACTTCACCACCGCCAACAGCCCGCTGGCCTCCGACAAGATCGTAGCTCTCACCGTCCATCCCGAAACGGGCGAAGTGTTTATCGGCACCGACCTGGGTCTTCAGTCCTACCGCTCCACCGCTACCGTGGGCTATTCCGAGCCCATGGCCGACATCCATGCCTTCCCCAATCCCGTCCGTCCGGGATATGATGGCCCCATAGCCATCAAAGGCTTTGTCCGCGATGCCCTGGTCCATGTCACCGACGCCCGTGGCCACGTAGTCTTCTCCACCACCGCCCATGGCGGGCAGGCCATCTGGAACGGCCGCACCAACAACGGCGACCCCGTGGCCAGCGGCACCTATTTCGTCTTTGCCTCCGACGGGGCAGGCAACATGCGCTCCGTGGCCAAAATACTTGTCATAAAGTGATTCCCACCCTCTCCACCCCAGCCCTGGTGCTGCACACCACTGCCTATGCCGAGACCTCGGTGATAGCCAAAATCTTCACCCGTCAGCTCGGCGTGCGCTCCTACATCCTCAAAGGGGTGCGCAAGGGAGGGAGCCGCACCAAGCAGAACCTCCTCCAGCCCCTCAGCTATCTCGACCTCGTGGTCTACAACAATCCCAAGACCTCCATCAACTATCTCAAAGAGATCACCCCCCACCGCGGCATCCCGCAAAGCCTTGCCTTGGCCCGGGCCGACGAGCTGTCGCGCCATGCCTTGCGCTTCTTCATGACCGAACTGCTCTATAAAACCCTCCGCGAGGAGGAACCCATGCCCGACCTCTTCGACTATGTGGTCGACACCCTCAACCCTCAGTCCGCCCTCCCCCCAGCTCAACTGCCCATCACCTTTATGCTCTCCCTCGCCCGGCACACAGGCATCGAGCCTTTAGACAACTACACACCCCGCGAGCCACTCTTCGACCTGCTCAGCGGCCGTTTCCAGTCCGCCGGGGCCAACACCCTCGACAGCTCCTCCTCTCTCCTCCTGCACCACTATCTGCTCTCCGTCAACTCCGGTGCCCCGGTCCCCACTGCCCCCTTAGTCCAGCGTACCGAGCTCATCAACCGTCTGCTCGAATACTTCCAGATGCACCTGGCCGACTTCCGCAACTTCAAATCGCACGAAATCCTCCACACCGTCTTGCAATAATCCCTTTCCCATCCTCACCGTCACGAAATACCGTATCGACACGTTCAAAAGACAATAAATGCAATATCACAATTAATACAATAACACAATGAAGAAAGTACTTTTATCCCTGTTAGCATTCATGATGGCCCTTCCCGCCATCAGCCAGTCGTGCTACTGGGTGCTCCTCACCGACAAGCAGGGCACCACCTTCGACCCCTACACCTATTTCGATGCCAAGGCCATCGAGCGTTACCGCCAGTGCGGCGCCGACCTCTACGACCCAAGCAACT
>Ga0247611_10004304_pt1 | contig 19886 bp, 20 predicted proteins | sample 177DNAGHGhighgp2_FD_192422 | JGI IMG/M metagenome (GOLD analysis project Ga0247611, IMG submission 192422) | Sheep rumen microbial communities from Palmerston North, Manawatu-Wanganui, New Zealand - 1770 DNA GHGhigh gp2 | ecosystem: Host-associated > Mammals > Digestive system > Stomach > Rumen...
TTGATGTATCAAATGGATATAAAAAGTTCAAAAGATTTCGCGCTAGAATCATGCTAATCATGACCTACAATAATCAAAACAGGGAGTCCAAATAGGACATCCCCGTTTATTTTGATAGATGTGGAGAGATTTTTGTCAGGTCCCCGTTACTCCCCGTTTAATTTGAAAGGACCTAATTAGTATTTATTTAGTATAAGAAAAAGGGGATGCTATTGCATTCCCTTTTCAAATGATTCTTTTATTAGGCTTCTTGCATAATCGCTAACGGCCTTTAAGGTCTTTCCTTGATACTCATTTGGATAGATAACCTTGATGATTTCAAATCTCACTTTTGTACTTTTCCAAGGGAAGTTTTTCGCGATGTTTTGGCTACCTATTATTGAGGTCACGACGATTGGAGCGTTATTCTTCATTGCGATAGAGAACACGCCTTCATGGAATTCACCTACATGGTCTTCCACTTCTCTTCTAGTTCCTTCTGGATAAACCCCAACAGAAGCAAGATCTTCTTCAATTAATCTAGAAGCTTCTTTCATTACTTCTAATGATTTGAGTTTATCTTCTCTATCAATCGCCATATAGCAGCCAGCTTTCATGAAGTGACCGCCGATCGGGATTTTGAAGTTTGATGGTTTAGTAATGAATGCCATTCCGAGTTTTCCATATTTATGAATCACAATCATCGGATCAAATCTAGATAAGTGGTTACACACAAGTAGGAATCTTTCTTTTGGCCATGGTTCATTTTGAATGACATTTAACTTCACTCTAGCGTGGATATTAATATATCCAACGCAGTGTCTTAATAAGAAATTAGCGAGTTTAGATGGCTTGGTGTATGTCTTCTTTTTGGAATAAATTTGACAGAAAAGAGACATAAAAATCCAAATAAACACCAATGAGATAATATATCCTGCAATTAAAAGTAAAAATGGAGTCCAATATAAATAACCATGTCCTTTAGGAATGACAAATAGGGACATCAATACTGTAAAAGCAGCATCTAAAATAAGAATGAGTAATTCGACTAACATCTTAATTAATTATTTGGAACAACAAATCTAATAGCTTTTGGACAAACTTCAACTTCGAAAGTTTTGCCTTTGATCATTTCACCATCGACACAGACATCGATTTCGTTTGGAGATTCAAATCTAATTTTCTTGGCTTGTCTATAGACAATTTTCTTTTTTGGTTTATCTAAATGTTTACCTTTAGTATATGGACCAATAAATAAACCTAAACCAATTAAAGTCATGGTTTTAATCACACAGACATCAATTAAGCCGTCTTTATTATTACTTTTTGGAGCGCATAAGAAAGTTCCACCAACAAATCTACCTTGGGCTAAGGTAGCAAGTAACATTTTCTTTTCATTTAATCTTTCTTCATCAGCGTAAACGGTGATGTCGTTAAATCTACCATGTTTCATCGCATCATTTTTTAAAGCGTAGTCATAAGGAGACATTCCTTTAGCCTTCGCTTTTTCTGGATAGCCATGTTCTTTATAATAATTACCCATTGCTCCAACAATGGCGTCAAAGCCAAAATTAATAACATTAATGGAGTACATTGGCTCTTTTAAACTTGGGCTAGTGAGTTTTGATAAATCAATTTCTTCAGCCTTACCTTCAATAAGAGCTTTGAAATCTTTGAAACGTCCTTCACCAGCTTTATTAGTGATGATTTCATCATATTCCTTGCTTTTAGCGTAACTTTTTACAAAGTCATTACCAGTTCCAACCGCTAAAACAGCTAGTTCAGCGTTTTTCACACCCACTAAAGCATTAGCAACTTCGTGGACTGTGCCGTCTCCACCACACGCGTAGACTCTAACTACGTCTTCGGTGTTCTTTTTAAAATATTCCTTTAAAAATGGGATGACTGATCTAGGACCTTCTGTTTCATAGGTTTCATGTTCAAGTCCTTTAAAAGCGCTTTCAATTTCCTTTTTAAAAGCTTCGACGTCTTTTTCTTGACCAGCTTTACCGTTAAAAACGATTAAATGTTTCATTTAAAAACTCCTTAATGTAAATATTTTAATCTTAATTTTTGGATATCTTGTTTAGATAACCCAATTACATTACTTATATAATTATCAATATTTTGATACTCTTTTTCAATTGTTTGATAAGCAGCGTTTATATATTCTTTTCTTGCCCCTAAGATTTTATCTAAATGCAAGGCTAGTCTAGGAGAAATGAATAAAGTCATACCGACATATGCCCAAAAACGGAAGTTAAACTTGATTTTGTTGTACTGTAAGTATTTCTTAATGACCATCTTCTTTTCAACGCCTAAAACGGTTAATAGAAGCATTAACGCCACTCCTGTACGATCTTTACCCTGCGTACAGTGGAACGCTAAACCTTCGTTAGGGTTAATTTCTAATAATTTATTAAAAAAATTCTTATATGCTAATTGAGCTTTTTTAGAGGTGATAAGTAAACAATAATAATTAATCATTGATTGTTTAGCGCCACCAGGCTGCTTAGACATCTCTTTAAGAATTGGCATTCTATTTTCTTTAGTGATCATGCGATTTTCATGAGATTCAACCATAGGATACCAATATCGATTGATTTTCGAATTAGTGAGTTCCGCCATTTTAGTCACTTCTTCTTCAGTACGGAAATCAACAACGTGATGTAGATTATAATATTTAATTAATTTTTCTTCGTCACCGTCTTGAAGCTTAGCAAAATGACTAGAACGGTATAAGACACCTTTTCTAATTCTTTTGTTATCACTAGTTTTAATATTTCCAAGGTCGTTAAGTAATGACAACCCTTTGATTTTCTTCTTCATTGCCTATTAATTATATTAAAAGAAAAATTTTTATAAAGATTTTTTGTCTTTAAAATCTTAAACTTTTGAAAAGCAAAATAAAAACGTCCATAGGACGTTCTTATAAGTGAGGTTAATTTATTTTACTAAGCTATAAGCATCTTCATCAACGTAGATTGTGCAATCTGGGTGATCTTGTAAGATAGAGCAAGGAACTTCTTCAGTTTTATCTCCTCTAAGAAGATTTTTGATGGCTTTCGCTTTATTAACACCAGTTGCGATTAAGACAATCTTTCTAGCATTCATAATGCTCTTTAAACCCATAGTAACTGCTTTAGTAGGAACTTCAGAGATATCATTAAATAATCTAGAATTATCAACAATTGTGGATTCCGCTAGTTCGGCAACGTGAGTTAAAGAATCAAATGGTGTGCCTGGTTCATTAAAAGCGATATGGCCATCACTACCGATACCTAAGATTTGTAAATCAATACCACCAAAGGAAGCGATTTCTGCATCATATTGTTTAGCGTAGGCTAAATAATCACCAACGCCTTTTAAAACATGGGTCTTGCTCTTATCAATATCAATGTGGTCAAATAAATTGACATTCATGAAATAACGATAAGATTGATTGTGGGTGCCATCTAATCCAATATATTCATCTAAATTGAAGGTCACAACATCTTTAAAAGAGACTCTGCCTTCTTTATTAGCTTTCACTAAATTAGCGTAAACACCTAAAGGTGAGGTCCCTGTCGCTAAGCCTAAAACTGAATTTGGTTTAGCGTTAACTTGCTTAATAAATTCTTCAGCGATAAGCGCGCTGATTTTTTCTTCACTACCAACAACAACTTTCATTTTTAATATTCTCCTTAATTATTAATTATTGTTCTATTTTATCAACGACAACAGATTGTGATTTTACAATACTGTTTTCTGGAAAACAACCCCTGAGCATACTTAGAGGATAAACCTGAGTATTCTTACCAATAATAGTTCCAGGATTTAATACTGATCCACAGCCAATATCGGCGTGTTCACCTAAGAAACCGCCGATTTTTCTTAAACCAGTTTCATATTCTTTATCTCCATGTATGACAACATTTTTGCCACCACTTTTTAAGTTAGAAAGAATACTTCCCGCACCCATATGAGCGTAATCTCCTAATATGGAATCACCAACATAATTATAGTGGGGAACTTGGACGTGATTAAGTAAGATACAGTTTTTTAACTCTGAAGAGTTACCAACAACACATTTTTCTCCAACAATAACGTTGCCTCTTAAATATGCTCCTGGTCTAAGCTCTGTGTCTTTACCAATAATAGCGGGAGCTTCAATCGTTGCGGTTTTAGCGATTTTGACGTTTTCCGCAACTAAAATACCAGGTTCTAATTCATGATATCCTTCTAATCCACTAACGAGTACTTTTGCCACTATTTCCTTAATTTGAGGAAGAATTTCCCAAGGATAAGTAGATTTATCAAAGACTTCCTTTAAATAAGGAACTTCAGTAGAGAATAAATCTTTAGTTTTAATATTTAGCTTATTCACAAACATATCCTCTTTTCTTAATTACGTTATAGATACGAGCGATATATTCTTCACATTTTTCTTTTGAATCAAGTTCGATCATGATTCTCACAACTGGTTCAGTACCAGATTGTCTTAAAAGAGCTCTACCATCATCACCAATTTCTTTATTAACTTCGTTAAATTTGGCTTGAACTTCTTCATCTGCGACAACTGCAGCTTTATTGGTGACTTTCACGTTTTTTGTAATTTGTGGGAGTAATTTCACTGGAGCGACAAGTTTAGAAAGTTTTTCTTTCTTTTCAAGAACTTGTTCAGTAACCATAATGGCAGTTAAAACTCCATCACCAGTAGTTGCGTATTTTTTAATAATAACGTGACCTGATTGTTCTCCACCTAATGAATAACCATCGGACTGCATTCTTTCAAAGACGAAACGATCTCCAACTTTAGTTTGGACGTTACTCACTCCAATAGCCTTAAGAGCTTTGGTAAGACCACTATTAGACATAATGGTTGTCACTAAAGTGTTCTTTTCAAGTGCCCCTTCTTCTTTTAATTTGCAAGATAAGAGATACATGATTTTATCGCCGTCAACTTCTTTACCGTTTTCATCTACAGCGATACATCTATCGGCGTCTCCGTCAAAAGCAAAACCTAAATCTAAATTATTCTCTTTAACATATTTACAAAACTTCTCAATATGAGTACTACCAGCATCAAGATTGATATTTAAGCCATCAGGATTGTTATTAATAACAAATGTTTGTGCTCCTAAAGCATCAAAAACACTTTTAGCAATCATCCAGCTTGCTCCATTAGCAGCATCTAAACCAATCTTAAGTGACTTCATCGAGTGTTTTGCTAAAGAGATTAAATAAGCGATATATCTATTTCTTCCTGAACTATAGTCAGTAATGGAACCGATATTGCCTCTTTCGGCAAATGGAAGGTCATTGCCTTCGACTTCAAGTTTCTTTAAATCACCATCAATATAAGCTTCCGCTAAGAAAGCGACAGCATCTTCTAATTTTTCACCATTAGAGTTAATGACTTTGATACCGTTATCATAAAATGGGTTATGGCTAGCAGTAATCATGACACCACAATCGAAGCAATCCTGTCTTACTATGTAAGATACGCTTGGTGTGGTAGTAACGTGGAGTAAGCTCACATCAGCACCACTAGCAGCTAACCCCGCTGCTACGGCGTATTCTAACATATAGCTACTTCTTCTAGTGTCTTTTCCAATCACAACTTTTGGTCTATATCCTGGCTTTTGAGAGTTGAATTTTGGATTGCCGTAAAACCACCCTAAGAATCTGCCGATTTTATAAGCGTGATCTGCAGTTAAAGTTTTATTCACTTCTCCTCTAAAGCCATCAGTCCCAAAATATTTGGTTTTGATATCTTCTCCAATACTCATTGGAAGTTTCTTTCCGCGATGAATAACAATGGCGTCATTAATTAATTCATCAGCGGTAATTTTAAATAATCCACATAATTCTAAGACTTTATCAATTTGTGGCATTGATTCACCACTTTCCCATTTAGAGACCGATTGACGGGTCACACCAAGTTGATCCGCTAATTGTTCTTGGGAGATATTATTGACAATTCTTAAATGTGTAATCTTTTCAGCTAATGTCATATTTTATCCTCTTGCAACCAGAAGTTGCGAATGGAAAAATAATAGCACTTTCATATATAATCGCAAAATATTTTTTGTTAAGTTTTATTTACATACACTTTATAAATAACGAAATATATTGATTTAATCTAATTTTTTTAAAATTCAAATTCTAGTTAATTTTTATATAATTTTTTTCTTTTAAATAAAAAAGACAATCGCGTGATTGCCTTATTTACATAATGATTAATTGATTATTCGCTTTTATTTTCTTCTGCCTTTTTAGCTTCTAATTCTTCTTCTTTAAGTGCTTCTTGATAAGCCTCTTCAACAGCTTCCATCAACATCTTTTGAGGATGTTTATAGTGATAAATGCCCATACACAATGAGTATGTTCCTGCAGTAAATAAAATAGCGACAACAGAATACTTAATAAAATTTGGATCAGTCACTATTTTAGATAACACTAATATATCAAAGACTAATAAAAATATAGCGATAAATAAAGGAGGTAATTTATCAATTAAAGAGAAATCTTTTCTTTTTTTAGGCCTTAGATTCCAAAATAAATCAAAGAAAATATAAGCCACTCCAACTAATGTAATAATGTTATAAATAAGTAAACGAGTTTCGCTATATTTCATAACATTAAATAATCTTAAAAATCCAACAAGAACAAGGATAGCAAAAATAGCGATATATTCTAAAAAGAATATTCTTTGATATTTCTTTTCTAATTTCTTTTTATCGACCATATTAGATTTCCTCTATGTTTTTCCAGCTAGATGTTAATTTTTTAACCACAGCTTTAGCTTCTTCTTCACTGATTTTATTACTTAAAAATCCATAAATCAGTTTAGCGATTTCTTTAGCGTCACTACTTGAGCAGCCTCTAGTAGTAACCGCCGCAAAACCAATTCTTAATCCAGAAGTTTCTTTTGGCGATAACTTATCTCCTGGAATCATATTCTTATTGGTGGTCACTCCAATACTTTCAAGTTTCTTTTGTGCTTCTAGTCCGGTAATACCAAAAGAATCTAAAGTATTAAGTAAGAATAAATGATTTTCGGTATCCGTGGCTAAGGCTCCTAATTCTTTTAAAGTTTGAGAGCAGACCTTAGTATTTTCCATTAAGGATTCGACATATTTTTCAAATTCTGGTTTTTTTGCTTCTTTGAAGCATACTGCTTTAGCAGCGATAATATGCTCTAATGGTCCGCCTTGATAAAATGGGAAGACCGCAGAGTTAATCTTTTTAATTAAATCTGGATTATTAGTAAGAATTAAGCCGCCTCGAGGACCTCTTAATGTTTTATGAGTTGTAGAAGTTACAATGTCAGCATAAGGAATTGGAGACATATGTTTTTTAGCGGCCACTAAGCCAGCAATATGGGCCATATCCACCATCATAAGGCAACCGACTTCATCACAGATTTCTCTAATCTTTTTAAAATCAATTTCATAAGGGAAAGCACTAAAGCCAGATAAAATTACATCTGGATGCTCTTTAAGAGCAATCTCTTTTAAAGTCTCATAATCCATTCTTCCATTTTTATCTAAAGGATAATGAACAAAGGTATAAAAATTACTTGAGAAAGATACAGGAGAGCCGTGTGTTAGGTGGCCTCCATCATTAAGCACTAAAGATAAGACTTTACCTCCATTAGGCATTAAGGCTCTATAAGCAGCAGCGTTAGCTTGACTACCACTATGAGGTTGAACATTTGCAAATTTGCATCCAAATAATTCGCATGCTTCTTTTATGGCGATACGTTCAATTTCATCAACAAATTCGCATCCACCATAATATCTTCTACCTGGATATCCTTCAGCGTATTTATTAGTTAAAATCGAACCCGCCATTGCTCTAACATCTTTAGAACAATAATTCTCACTAGCAATAAGTTCGATTCCGTGATTTTGTCTATCTTTTTCTAATTCTACTAATCTAATAATATCTTCCATAGTTTTCACCTTTTGAAAATTATTATATGGAACTAGTAATTCTAAAGACAATAAATTTATTTATTTTGTTTAATTATTCACTTAAAATATCATCATGATTGCTCTATATATATCTTTAGGTGTATTAGGATTAATAATTATCGCTTTATTAGCGGTTTTAATATTTATTCATCATATTGTCTTTTATACACCTATAAAAGGGCAAAATAATGATTTTCAACTTACTGAATCAACTCAGTTTTTAGGTTTAACAGAGACTATAAATAAATTAATTACTGATATTTGTAATGAGCCTTGTGAACATGTCTACACTACTAGTTATGATCATAAAAAATTACATTCTAGACTTTATAGAAATCCTAACTCTAAAAAAGTAATTATTATGTTTCATGGATATAGAGGCACCGCTAGAAGAGATTTTTCTGGTTTTGGGATGTATATGATTAAAAAAGGCTATAATGTCTTTCTTGTTGATGAAAGAGGGCATGGAGAATCTCAAGGTCATAGCATTACTTTTGGTTATAAAGAAAAAAGAGATGTTCTTTCTTGGATTAGCTTTGCTAAAAAAGAATTAGGAAATGACATTGAACTAACTTTAGCGGGTATCTCTATGGGGGCTGCTTCTATTTTATTTGCCTCTCAATATATTGATGAACCAATTAAATTAATTTGTGATTGCCCTTATAACAAGGCTAGTGATGTCTTAATCTCTTTTATGAGAAAACTTAAATTAAAAGTGTGGCTAATTTGGCCGTTAACAAGATTAAGTTCTTTATTAATATCTCACGCTTCTTTAAGTAAAGATAACGCTTCTAAAGCCCTTAAAAATAGCAAAGCTAAAGCGTTAATTATCCACGGAGATGACGACCACGTTATTAATCATAAATTCTCTTATCAAATCTATTTAGATAATAAAGAAAAAGTTCGCTATGAACTCTTTCCTAAAACTGACCATGGCGTCTCTTTTATGACAGACACTAATAGATACAAAAAAGTAGTCGATGAATTTTTAGAAGATTAATCTATTGATTAATCCACATATATAGTAACATCTGTGTTCTTACCGACATATAGGCTCCTTCTATTAGGAGCTTTTTTACTTCTTCTTTAGAGAACCAGCGGGCCTTAATTTCTTCATCTACAAAACACGATTCTTGAATCTCGCCTTCGACAGTGCAAATGACAATTTTCATCTCTTCGTCACTAGTTCCAGGAGAAGCATAGCTTGGAGGTAGCACCGCTTCTATTGAAACTAAATCTAGACCAGTTTCTTCTTTTAATTCTCTTGCGGCAGCAATTTCCGCGGTTTCACCTTCATCAATTAATCCAGCTGGAAAGTTATAGATAAAATGATTAGTGGCGAGTCTAAATTCAGATTGTAAAACAATCTTAGTTTTATCTTTATTAAATGGGACTAGACCCACTCCTGCTGGGACGTTACTTCCAAAACTTTCTTTAGTTAAATTAGGATCTCGAGAAATAAATTCATATTCCTTAATCTTATTATCCTTATTTAAATAAGAAGCGACATAATAAGATAAATATTTTCCTTGATGAATTCTTTTTATATCTAATAATTTCATATATTAATCATCTTCCCATTCTTCGAAATACTCAACTTGAGCGTCATTACTTAAATCCTTAAATTCTTTCTTTCCGTTAACATAGTCCATGACTTCATCTTCTGGACCAGTATATCTTGATTTAGTCTTTTTAACTTTATAGGATTCAGATTTATTTTGTCTTTTAGCTTTTTTTGGAAGTAAAAAGAAAAATGGAATTGATAAGGCCATAGCAATAGAAACAAAGATAATTGTATAAGGCACAGCCATCTTAGCTAAACCAAATATTGCTGCGATAAACAAAAAGACAAGAATTGAGATTCCAATGATTAATCTAATTGTTTTTTTCTTTGAAGATTCCTTGTTCATTACTAAACATTTTAATACTTTATTAAAAATCAGTGTTATAATTATTACATAAAGTTATTCAAGGAGAATAAAAATGGCAAATACTAAAGAAAGAATTTGCATCATTGGCGGTGGACCAGCTGGTCTTTCTTGTGCAATGTATTTAGAGAAAAAAGGTTACGAAGACTACGTAATCTATGAAAAGCTCAACAAAGTTGGTGGTAAATGTTGGTCACCAAAAATTAAAGTAAAACATTATGGCGTAGAGGAAGAAAAATCCTTTGAAACAGGAGCGATTATGGGCGCAATCACCTATCACGCGGTTAGTGAAATGGAAGAATTTGGTGGTTATTACCATAAAGGTCCAGATTTTAAACCTGGCGAACCAAATATGAGAAGAGAGTTTAGAACTCTTGATGGTAAAGTTGATGAATGGACTAATCCAAAGGCTAATTTCTCATTTAAAAAGTTACATGGCTTACTTAAACTCAAAAAGCAAATGAAGAGATTAAATAAGTTAATGCAAACTAAATATGTTGGATATGACTGTTATGGACATATCGGAGTTGCTAAAGGTGAATACTTTGGTATCTCTAAAGGTGTTGATGGACACTGTGGCGCTACTAAAGAAAATAGTTTCCCAAATTATATCAAAGGTACAAACCCAAATCTTAAAGATTTGGCCTTACCATTCTCTGAATTCTGTAAATTAAATAAAGTGGAAGAAGTTCAAAGAATTTGGATTGCTCCATTTACTTCATTTGGCTATGGCTTCTTTGATGAAATCCCAACTGCGTTAGTTATGAAGTATTTAGATGTCACAACTGCTTTAGAGTTCGTTAATTTAAGACTTTGGACTTGGCAAGACGGCACTCAACAAATCTATGAGCATGTTAATAAAAAATTAAAACATCCTGCTTTATTAGAACATGAAGTAGTTAAAGTCGTTAGAGAAGACGGCAAAGTCACTGTCACTACTAAAGATAAATCTGGCAAAGAAAAGAAAGAAGTATTCGATAAATTAATCGTTACTACACCTCTTGATTACTTCATCAATTACGCAGACGCGACTAAAGAAGAAAAAGAACTCTTCTCTAAGATTGTTCACGAAAGATATTGTGATTATATCGCAACATTTGAAGAAGGTAAGAGTCCAAATATTTCTGGCTATATGGTGGAAAACATGGTCCCAGAAAGACTTGGTCACGCTATGGTCTATTATAATAGATGGCAATGCTTAGATAGAGATTGCCCTGCTACAGTCTACGCCTTAGCAAATCATACCGGTACTCCTGATGTCGATTACGATGTTGTTATGAAAACGATGGACGAAGATATGGCGAGAGTTGGCTTCCCAATTAAAGATAAGCTATACGCTCAAGAAGTCTACTACTGCCCACACGTCTCTGCTAAAGATTATGCAGATGGATGGTACGATAAGCTTGAAGCTCTTCAAGGAACTAAAAACACATATTACGCTGGAGAAATTATCTCCTTTGGTGATATGGAAGATACTTGTGCGGCTTCTAAAGATATCATCGGTAGATTCTTCTAATCGATCAAAAACAAAAACAAGACCCTTAAAGGGTCTTTTATTTTGACTTAATTAATATTTATTCTTCAAAGATTGCCCAAGGATATTGAATCATATATTCCCCACGATATAAATTAATCGCATCTGGGTTATCTTTTTTATATTCGTAAGCGTCACAATAAACTTTATTGATATCAATATAACATTCATTATGTCTTTTTATAAAAACATCAGAGGCATTGAACTTTTTTAAGGTCTTTTGAATATCAGAAATTAAATTTCTTAAATAAGACTTATGGTCTTCTTCCCAAAGAACTGCGTTGAGTTCGTTAATATTAATTGCCGCTCCTTCACGATCAATTAAATAAGCGAACACTTCTTTAGATTTGCTATATGAGAATTTAATTGGCTCTCCATTACAAAACACTTCAAAATTACCAAAGCATTTCACTTGGATTTTATTATTAGAAGACATCTCTACTGGATACCTTAAATTTTCTAATTCTTCTTTGATTTTATCTTCGTTAACTGGCTTAGAGACATATCCAGAAGCATGCAATTTCATTGCTTCTAGACCATAATTATCAAACGCGGTCACAAAGACAATATTAATTAATGGGTTTTTATCTTTTAGCTTTTTAGCTAACTTAATCCCGTTCATTCCAGGCATTTCAATATCTAAAAAAGCGATATCGATATCTTTATATTTGCCTTCATCATAAGCTTTAATCGGATTAGTAAAACATAAAAGTTCTGCTTCTGGTAAGACATTAGAAACACACTTTTTTAATCTTGTTAATTGTAATTCTTCATCATCCACCAATAAAAGTAACATAGCTAGTCCTTCTTATAGAAAGTCACAGTGATTTTTGTGCCTTTATTTATTTCACTATCAATAATAATATCACCGTTACACATATTTTTGATGCGATGTTTAATATTATTAATACCGAAGTGTTTATTGTCTTCATCTTTAAAGTTGGTGGCGTCAAAGCCTACCCCGTCATCACTAATTTCAACAATATAGGCGTTATCAGTTTCGTATGTCTGAAGAATAACTTTTCCGCCTTCTAATTTCTTTAAAATGCCGTGTTTAATCGCATTTTCGACGATTGGCTGTAAGCTTAGAGGTGGGACATAGAAATCTTTAACATAGATATCATATTCCACGTTAATACGATCATTAAATCTTATTTCTTCTAAAGAAACATAAGTTTTAATATGTTTTAACTCATCTTCAAAAGGAATGAGTTTAGTGGCGGTTAAAGACGCTAAATTGTGTCTAAGATATTCTGTAAAACTATCTAAGGCTTTTTGAGCTTTTGTGGGATTAATAGAAATTAAAGTAGAAATACTGCTTAAAGCGTTATAAACAAAATGCGGTTGAATTTGACTCATCATAATTCTAATTTGAGCGTCTTTATTCTTTTCTTGTTCTTGAGCTAGTTGAATGTTTTTAGAAACATTAACAAAGAAGAACAAGACTTCAATAGAGACAATAATAGATAAATAAGCAATCGCATAACCTTTAAATTGATTTTGTAAAATGATCGCCACTAAAGGAATTAAACAGTAGAACGCAAAAGCGATCTTTTCTCTGACAACAAGTTTCTTGTTGAATAATGTAATTACCAAAGTAATTGCAAACATCACAAGTTGATAGGACTGCGAAATAATCATGAGCTTATTTCGATTATAGGTACCACCATCTCCGTTAAAGAACATACCTGTGAAGATATTAATAATATCTAAAATAACAAATACTGAGAATAACGATAAATTGATAATAAAGAGTGTTCTTTTGACCTTATCCGCCATTTGTAAATAACTAAGAACATATAAAAAGAACAATAAGATTTCACCATTATTAAAGATGTAGAACGTTGTATAAAAGCCCATAATAAATGGCTCACTAGCGTAGTTCATCTTTAAAAAAGTAAAAGCTAAATAAGTTGAAAAATGAACGACAGTAAATAATAAGAAAACAAGTAAGCGTAGTTCATCTTTACGTTTATTCTTCTTTAATAACAAATTGATAACGTGAATCAGTAAGATAGCGATTCCAAACGTACATACTGTCGCGTTAAAAATTTCGTTTCCTAGCATATTTATACCGTATAAATTATTTACATTTTAATGCCAACAACGTCATTAACTGGTAAAGCGAAAGCAATACCTTGGCCATCAGTTCCTAATCCTGCTGCTTTATATATGGCAGAAAGCATTTGATCTCTAATTGTTTCTTTAGCCAAAATTAAAATCATCTCTTTATCAGGAGTAATGACGATATTATATTTATTTTCCAGATCTTTAGTGCCGGTACCTCTAGCTCGAATAATGGTTCCACCTCGAGCACCTACTTCTCTAGCAGCGTCCATTACGACATCTGAAAATCCAGAATTAACTAATACGACAATTAGTTCAAATTTTACTTCGCCCATTCTAATTTCCTCCTATAAAGTATCAACAAGGAACTGATATAATTTCATCCCAATTAAACTAGTCATTGGAATAGAAAAGCCAATTCCACGATTTCTTTTTCTTATTTTGAAAAATGCTTCAAGTTCTTTTTTTGCGCTTTCAATTTTGTCTTCACTAATTATAGAGATGATCACTTCTTTAGAATTATCTTCGATACCTAAAATATCTCTAATTTCTTTTTGGGCTGTTCCTTCTCCATATTGCACAAATTGAGCATTAGCTCCTTCGCTTTCAAAAAGTTTAAGAACAAAATTGCCTTGTCCTCTATTCACAATAGTGATGAATAACAAAAGCTTTTTAGTATCAATTGCTTTTTTCTTTCTTTTTGAAGCGTTATCTATTTTATTTTTATTAAATATTCCCATATTTGCCTCTAATTAAAATGAATAATTTGTGCATCTTCAGCGTTATAAATATGTCGACGCATAACGTATTTTGCTTTAGCCACTTTAGCCTTTTCAATAACCCCTAATATTTGAATAGCGATAATTGGAGTTAAGGCGATTAAAGCAATAACACCAAAAGAATGTTCAAAATAATTAGCATCTTGACCGTATAAAGCTGAAGTAATACCAACAATCATAGGGAGAACAAATGAAGAGGCCATTGGTCCACTAGCGGTGCCACCAGAGTCAAATGCCATCGCTGTAAATATATCTGGACAAACAAACATTAAGCTTAAAGAAATGATATATCCAGGAACCATGTAATATAAAATTGAGAAATTATATATTGTTCTAATAACCGCTAAAGCGATAGCAAGACCAACACCAATAGATAAAGCGAATAAAACTTTATATCTACTTACTCTACCATCAGATACTTCTTCAATTTGAATAGTTAAAACGTGAACTGCTGGTTCACAAATAATCGTTACTAAACCAATTATTAAAGCAATAAGTATAATTATCCAGCTAGATTTTAGTCCAAGCAAAGTACCAACATGATGGCCAATTGGAGTCATTGCCGCTCCAGTTCCGCAAAGGAAAATTGCTAAACCCAAATAAGCAAATAAGAAACCAACTAATAATTTAAGAATTTTATGCTTTGGTAATCTAATAAACATTGCATTATAAATAAGGAAGATAATTAATGTTGGGGCCATAGCGATAAGAACTTCAATTGATGTTCCTAAAGTAAAGCCATTTACTGAATTATGTGGAAGTAAAGTATGAATAAACATCATATAAATTCTTTCACTTCCTAATTCAGTATATGAAGGTTCAAAAATAGGTGATAAAGATTGAGAAAATAAAATTAATAAGGTCACACTGATGATCGGACCAATTGAGGCCATACCAACTAGACCAAAACTATCGTTTTTAGCGTTTTTACCACCTCTAACAGTCGCTATTCCTGTACCTAAAGCTAAAATAAATGGCACCGTAGCAGATCCAGTAGTAACTCCACCGGAATCAAAAATAAATGGTAAAAATACGCTTTTATCGTTTTTATCTCTTACGGTAAGAACAATAAAAATCAAAATCATAAATGTTAAAGCGTAAAAGAACAAATACCATAATTTTAATGATTTATGGAAAACAATTCTTAATATACCAATAACAACAAATACTCCTACTCCTACGGCAATTCCAATTGTTATTACATAAGCTAGCGCGGGAGTATTAGTAACTTGTTTAGTAACAATCATAATGCTAGGTTCAGCAACAGTAATAAGCGCTCCTAAAGCAAACGCAAAAACAATGATAATAAATAAGTTCTTCTGTTTAGACAAAGATGCACCCATATATTCGCCAACTTTGCTTAGCGAAGAAGAGCAGCCAATAGAAAAAGTACCTAGCCCAAGAATAAGGACAATCATTCCAGATATTAACAGCCAATAATCTCCTCTAGCGTAATTTAAAGGAGCAACACCAGTCCAAGATAAAACTAAAATGATAAAAATCATCGGAATGATGCTAAATGAAGCGCTAATAAATGCATGTGAGTATCTGTTTTTCATTTTTTACCTTAAAACTTCGCAACTATTTTACAACCATTGAGTATTTTAATAAATAGACTTTATTTATTATTTTCTATATTAAAAAGCCCACCGAAGTGAGCTTTAATTAAAGAAAACGCCCACATATTTCTACGTGAGCGCATTCATAATTATATATTAATTATTTCTTTTTAAATAAGACAATAAAGTCTGCCCATGTTTTCTTTTTGATTACAAACCAGACGAGTGCAAATCCCGCAATGCCCGCTACTAAGATAGAGGCAATCACAATTCCTGCAATTGCTCCACCACCAAGTCCGGAATTACTTGGAGCAGGAGTTGGAGATACTGCTGGTTTATAAGTAGCAGTAACAGTAACATTACCCTCTATCATGGTAAATGTTGTAGTTTCACTACTAGCATCAGCAAATACTACTCCACTAGTAGATACCCATTTATCAAATACATAGCCATCTTCAGGAGCATCAGCGGTAATAGTAATAACTGTTCCTGCTATAGCAGCAACTGGATTAGCGCTACCTTTATTAATAGTTATAGAATATAGAACCGGAGCGTTATATTCGTTAACCACTATGTTAGCGATTTCTCCAGCTTCATGGGTATTAGTTTCTTTATAACGAACATTATATGTTCCTGAGACTAAATTTATGATATCCGAACCAGTACCATCAGCCCATCCTGATAATGTGCTTAGCTTATATTCCATTTCGGTGGTAACACCTTTAAGAACACCATCATTATTGGCTTCAGTTGTACAGGCAGTAGCACTAATTCCTGTTGGAGCAGCTGGTCCATCAGCTTTACTAATTGAATCACTTGCAGTACCAACAATAGAACCGGTTTTAACTGAGCTAGTAACCACTACGCTTAATGTATAGCCGATATCATCTTCTGTGACTACATAAGCGCTACTAGTAGCGCTACTAATAGGTTCACCATTTCGTCTCCATTGATAAGATAGAGTGCCGCTATTATTTGTATCAGTAACTGCGGCAGTTAATGTTTCACCAAATTTTAATGAACCGGCAATACTTACAGTACCCGTTAGAGCAGTTGCAGCATCTTCCCAAATAGCATAGAAGGTAACATCTTTATATAAATAGTAGTTTGCTTGAGCGTTATATTGAGTTCCACTGGCGCTATTAAGAGCCCAACATTTAAATTGTTTTCCAGTTGGAGCAATAAAAGAACAACTTGGTAAAGAATATTTTCCTTTATAGCTTCCACCTGGCATATTGCCTTGTCCACCGTTTGCGTCAAAACTCACTTGATGATTTGTGGCGAGTTCCCAAATTGCATAAAATTTGACATCTTTATATAAGAAGCAGGAGGCTCCTTCTGAATATTTTTTTGAACTGGACGATGCATAGTTATCACTCCAATACCTAAATTCTAAATCCTGTTCATATTCTGGTGGAACAAACGAACACTCAGGCAATGTGAAATATCCTTGAACGTTTGAAACAGGATCCATTGTTCCACTTCCACTATTAGAATCAAAAGAAACATTAAAATATTGAGAATCAGATACTAATCGATAAGTTAGATAATATCCTTCATATTGATCTCCATCAGTAGCTATATTAGCAAAATATCCATCAATTGGAGTTGTTACAGCGTTAAGCAAATATGATGAATTTGTTAAATTACTCTTATATTGATTAGAAGAAACAAGTGTAATTGATTTACACTTAGTAAGAGTTACTGAATAAGTGTATAAAGCTGTAGTTATACTACTTTCATTATGTATGCTAAGATAAAGTTGTCCTGTTGTATTTAAGACAATGCTATTGACATAAATTGAAGCATAATACTTTTGATTTTTGCTTACGGTATGTCTAAACACTGCATTATCTAGAAGTTGAAATGTATCTGCTTCAATCAAATTATTAACATCATAATTGTAGCCAGTAGCGCCTAAAGTAACATTCACACTCACGTTGCCACGAATTGTAAATGTGCCAGTAACTTTAACTCTGTTTTGCCAAGAAGTGCTATAAGATCCATCGGAATTAGGGTCAGATGTAATAGTTAAGTTCCCTTTTTCAAATCCTAAATTATAAAAATAAAGACTACCATGAAACTCAATTGTTAAATTCTTAGATTCATCATTAAGTCCATAAAGAGAAATATATCTATCATAATCATCAATGTTCTGGGTATCATAAACCTTTAGAACACCTGTTGACGAATCGTACTCCATGTCCGCACCAAGGCTATTATCATTAGTTGAAACAGTCTTATATGCTGGATTTATATGTAGATATCTTCCATTTTCAAAAGTAGTAGAAGGCTTGCCATCCACACTACTTAATTCAATTTTAATTTCAGAACTTAAAGCATTTTGATACTCTACTGCGTGTGTTTCCTTGACTTCTCTACTCGGTTGCAAACCAAACAAAAAACCAAACGTTAAAGTAATAGAAAGTAAACTTGCTACTATCCAATTTCTTTTTGATGCCTTCTTCATAAATATACCTCCAGGTATCAATATAAAAATATATAATATAACTTAAAGTAGTTTTAATACGACTAAATTATAGCAATATTAGTTAATTAAACCAATTATAAATAATTGTTAAGCTCTAATCTATCCCCACACAACCTGGCAAGAAGAATAGTTCCAATTTGATTTCCAAGTAGGTGGGCAGTTCACTAGCCTCGCAGTTAAACACTATAATTACCATCTTATTGGAGAATTGCTTTAAGCTCTTTTTTAACATAATCGATATCGCCATTAGAAAGAATCGGAATAAGCTTTTGTATTTGTTTTTCGGATTTATTCCACCATTCGAGCTTTTCTAATAATTTAATCGTTTCATCATCAAATCTTTTTCTTATGACTTGGGCTGGATTACCAACAACCACTGAATAAGGAGGAATATCACTACCTACGACAGAGTTAGCGCCAATAATGCAGCCATCACCAATATGGACACCTGGAAGAATAACAGCATTTTGGCCAATCCAAACATCGTTTCCCACTATTGTGTCTCCTTTAAATGGTAAATCATTTATTTTTGGTGGGTTTTGTTCCCAACCTTTAAAAATATAAAAAGGATAAGTGGAAGCACTATTCATTTGATGATTAGCCCCATTCATAACAAATTCTACATTATGACCAATTTGGCAAAACTTACCGATAATGAGCTTATCACCTAAAAAGTCATAGTGATGAGTTACTCTACTGACAAAGTTTTGACCGTCATAATATGAATATTTACCAACTTCGATATTTTTAGTAGATGCAATTAATGTTGGTTTTATATAAATGACACTTTCATCTCTGGATTTAAGTGGATATATCTTTCGCCAGTCTGGTTTGTCAACGTTATGGGCCATATCCATTAGTTTATCTGTTTCAGTATTGCTTAAATCTAAGAATTCAGCAGCATTTACATTAAATGTAAGAATTAACGCTATTACTTTATCAAAAGACATTTCGGTTAATCCTGTTTCAATCTTGTTCACCATTGATTTATGAGTGTAACCTAAAGCCTCCGCAAATTCTTGCTGAGTCATATTGTTTTCTAGACGAATCTTTTTGATTCTATCTCCTAATACTTTGTATACTGGCATATAATTTCTCCTTTTGTGGCGCTTTTGCGGTACCATTTTGGCACCACAAAAAAGTTTTTAAATTAATTCTTTTCTATTCTCTTAATAGGGGTCGAATTCGACCCGGTTAAAACTTGGGTTAATTAATGTTTCCCATATTCCGAGGAACTCTAGTGATGACATAAGTCTCATCCAGTTCTTAACAACATCCTTGGGTTCTTTTGGATTTTTAGCTCTCGCAATATCGGTTAGACTAATGAAATCATCATCACTGATTCCAGTTATATTAATTTGAATATTTTTGACAGTGATTTTATTCATAAAAAGATTCTTCTTTATTAATTATATTCTACCACAGAATAGAGTTTCATTCTACCATTAACTAATAAAAAAAAGGGGCTGTTGAAAAACCTAAAAGGTGAATAACAGCTCCTTTTATTATATAAATTTAACCTTCAAAGCATTGTATTTTGTAATCAACATTAATCATAATGTTGAAAAACCTATTTATCATAGTAGTT
>Ga0247611_10004305_pt1 | contig 19885 bp, 10 predicted proteins | sample 177DNAGHGhighgp2_FD_192422 | JGI IMG/M metagenome (GOLD analysis project Ga0247611, IMG submission 192422) | Sheep rumen microbial communities from Palmerston North, Manawatu-Wanganui, New Zealand - 1770 DNA GHGhigh gp2 | ecosystem: Host-associated > Mammals > Digestive system > Stomach > Rumen...
ATCAGGGTGTCGAAGGTTCAAGTCCTTTAGCGGGCGCCATTCTAGATGGCCCGTTGGTGAAACGGTTAACACACATGCCTTTCACGCATGCACTTATGGGTTCGAACCCCGTACGGGTCACCATCTTAATAATTCAAGTCTCAGTTTATTCTGAGGCTTTTATTTTTTATATTGTTTATTTGATTATTAAATGGAAAAATAATTTAAAAGCGCCATTGCATTTTACAATGACGCATTATTTTTATCTCTTACTTTCCACTATTTCCATAATTTTTTAATACTCTAGCTGATGGATCATTAACGTTACATCCATCCCAGTTTTTATTTGGCATCCAAAAATCAATAACCATTTGGCTTTGGTTTGGATAATATTTTTCAAATATTTCTCTATATAATAATGATTCTTTAGTGAATGGTTTTGAATGATTATATTTATTAGATAATTCAAGGAATTGCTCGTCAGTATAATAATTGTTAGCATATTCTTTTAAATAATCTACCATAGAATGTCCTACTGCATCTGAGAATGCTGCCTTATCTCTCATTAATATATCATATGGTAAAATATTATCTTTTTCAAATGCGTGACGTAATAAATATTTACCCATATTATATTTGTTCATTTTCATTTCAGGATCTATAGACATTACATATTTTACAAAATCTAGATCTCCAAATGGAACTCTAGCTTCTAATGAGTTTACTGATATACATCTGTCAGCTCTTAATACATCATACATATGTATTTCATGTATTCTTTTTATTGCCTCATTTTGGAATTCACTAGCATTTGGTGCGAAATCAGTGTATTTATAACCAAATAATTCATCTGATATTTCACCAGTTAATATAACTCTAATATCTGTAGTTTCATGTATAGCCTTACAGATTAGATACATGCCCATAGAAGCTCTAATAGTAGTAATATCATAAGTTGCTAGAGTTTTAATAACATAATCTAATGAATTAAATATATCATCTTTTGTCATGATTATTTCATGATGATTAGAACCAATATAATCTGCAACCTTTTTTGCATATTTTAAATCTATTGCATCACCTTCCATACCAATAGCGAAGGTTTCAATTTTTTTATTTAATAACTTAGATGATATTGCACATACCAAAGAAGAATCTAGACCACCAGATAATAAAAATCCTATTTTAGCATCTGCATCTAATCTTTTTTCAACACCTTTAATTAATTTATCATGGATATTATTGCAAACATTTTCTATATTATCATTTGTTATTTTTTCTACCTTTGTAACATCATTATAACAAATGAATTTACCATTGATATAATAATGTCCTGGTGGGAATGGTAATATTTTATCTACTATATTAATTAGATTTTTTGGTTCTGATGCAAAAACTATATTTTTGTTTTTGTCATATCCATAATATAGAGGTCTAATACCAATTGGATCTCTTCCTGCAATTATTGTTTTTAGTTCTGAATCATATATTATTAATGCGAATTCAGCATCTAGCACTTTGAAAAAATCAAGTCCATACTCTTTATATAGAGGAAGAAGTATTTCACAATCTGAATTACTTTTAAATTTATAACCTTTTTTCTTTAATTGTTCCTTTATAGGCTTAAATCCATATATTTCACCATTACATACTAAATAATTATTATTTAGATTAAATGGCTGCATACCAATTTCTGTTAATTCCATTATAGCTAATCTATGAAATCCTAAATAACAATCATCTATTTTTATTATTTTAGACATATCAGGGCCTCTTGAAATAGTTTTTTCAAAGCCTTCTTTAAATTTATCTAGAGGCATATTGCCTAAACATCCCATTATAGAGCACATAAATATAATCTCCTTAAAAAACATTTAAGTGTGACCTTGTTATAGGCCACACTTAAAATAATTATTCAACATCTAATAAAGCTTCAGGACCAGTTTCACCAGTTCTTACTTTAACGACATCTAAACAGTTATATACAAAGATCTTACCATCTCCGATATGACCTGTATATAATACCTTTCTTGCTGTTTCAATAACTTTAGATGCAGGAACATTAGCTACAACAATATCTACTTGAATCTTAGGTAGAAGTGTTGGTTCAATTTTAATTCCACGATAATATTCTGGTGCACCCTTTTGAATTCCACAGCCCATTACATGTGATACTGTCATACCTGTAATACCTATATTCATTAATTCATTCTTTAAAGTTTCAAACATTCTTTCCTTACAGATAATTTCAATCTTAGTAATTGTTTTATCTCCTGGCTTAATATTATCAACCTGAGGCATTGTTTCTACTTCAATAGCTTCACTTGGAGGTACATCTCCGTTTACTTGTTGTACTGCATCGCCATAATCAAATGTTTGTGGAGCCATTTGGAATCCTGCATATGCTGTAACTAAGCCATGTTCAGTTAAATCTAGACCTCTAATTTCCTCTTCAGGAGTAGCTCTTAAGAATGGAGTAACTCCATCATGTCTCTTAATAAGCTTCATTACACCAAAGATTAGGAATGCCCAAGCTGCAGTCCAAGCACATACAGCTAATACACCAATTGCTTGAACTCCTAATTGTGCAAATCCATGTCCATAGAATAATCCTGTAGTAGTAGAGAATAATCCACAAGCAAGTGTTCCCCATACACCATTTAAGAAATGTACTGAACAAGCACCTACTGGATCATCAATATGACATACCTTATCGAAGAATTCTACACCAAATGTTAATACTGCACCTGCAACAATACCGATAATAATTGCACCAATAAGATCAACTCTTGAGCAACCTGCTGTAATTGCAACTAGACCAGCTAATGAACCATTTAATGTCATTGATACATCTGGTTTACCGTTTCTAATCCAAGTTATTAGCATTACTGTAACTGTAGATAATGCTGCTGCAATAGTAGTAGTCATGAATACTTGACCCATGCCCTCATATTCATCCCAGCTTGTACAAGCTGCTGGGTTAAATCCATACCAACCAAACCATAGGATGAATACACCAAGTGCACCAATTAATACGTTATGACCTTGGATAGCATTGATCTTAGTTATTTTACCATTTTCATCTTTAACATATTTTCCAATTCTTGGTCCAACCATCCATGCACCGATTAGAGCTGTTAAACCACCAACCATATGAATTGAGCATGAACCAGATAAATCAATAAATCCTTGAGCTGTGCCATCAATTAAGCCCCAGCTTGCTGCTAATTGTTGTAACCAACCATTGTTTCCAACACCCCAGTTCCAATAAGCTTCAACTGGATATACAACGGCTGAAATAATCATTGAATAAATACAATAAGCTTTAAAGTTAGTACGTTCTGCCATAGCACCTGAAACAATTGTTGCAGTAGTAGCACAGAACACTAGGTTGAATATAAAGTCTGTCCAGCCAGCCCATGATGCACCTTCACCAAACATTCCTTTATATACTTGACCGACATCACCAATTAATCCTCCTGCGATTGCATTTTCTGCACATAGGATAGGTCCTCCGATTAGGATAAATGTAATTGTACCTAAACAGAAGTCCATTAGGTTTTTCATAGTGATATTTCCGGTATTTTTAGCTCTTGTAAAGCCTGCCTCGCACATCGCAAATCCTGCTTGCATAAAGAAGATTAGGGCAATGGCGATTAATTTCCAAATTTGATAATCCCACATAAATAATTTCCCCCATAATTAATTTAATTTTTATTTTACGCTATATAATAAATCTCCATATGATGGAACTGGCCAATCCTTAGAATCCATATCTAATTCAATTCCATCAATGATATTTCTTGCTTCCTCCATAATTGGAAGAATTGTTTCTCTATAATACATTGAAAGATCTGTACAATCTTTAATATCCTTTGCTTTTCCTAATGCTTTTTCTAATTCTAATTTAGTCTTATAAGCATTTGCTAATCCACTAGAAATTTTATTTAATAATTCTAATTCATATGTATCATTTACATTTAATGATTTTTTAAGGCTTACAGTTTCTGCTAAATTCTTTGTGTACTTTGATATTGCAGGTAAGTAATCCTTGTTTAACATATCAAGACAAGTTAATGCTTCAATATTTACAATTTTAGAATAATGTTCTTGTCCAATTTCATATCTAGCATTAATTTCATTAATTGTATAAATATCATGAGAAGTGAATAATTTAATATTCTTATCATTTAAATAATATTTTAATGCTTCTGGAGTAGATTTTAGATTTAATAAGCCTCTCTTACTAGCTTCTAAAACCCAAGAATCATCATATCCATTTCCATTAAATATAATTCTTTTATGATTAATAATTGTTTCTCTAATTAAATCATGTAATTCTTGATTAAAATCTTTTGCATTCTCTAATCTATCAGCAAATATTTTTAATTCCTCTGCAACTGCTGTATTTAACATAATATTTGCACAAGAAATAGAATCTGATGAGCCTAATGCTCTAAATTCAAATTTATTACCTGTAAATGCGAAAGGAGAAGTTCTGTTTCTATCAGTAGTATCCTTTGGTAGTGGAGGTAATACATCTGCACCAATCTTTAGGAATGTTTTACCATTTGCCTTTAATGGCTTACCTGATTCAATTGAATCAATTACAGCCTGTAAATCAGATCCTAAGAAGATTGAAATAATTGCTGGAGGTGCCTCATTTGCACCTAAACGGAAGTCGTTAGATGCACTAGCAACTGATATTCTTAATAAATCCTGATATTCATCTACAGCCTTGATTACTGATACTAGGAATAATAAGAATTGAGCATTTTCAGATGGTGTATCACCTGGCTCTAATAGATTAATACCAGTATTAGTAGATAAAGACCAGTTATTATGCTTACCTGAACCATTTACACCCTTAAATGGCTTTTCATGTAATAAGCATACTAAATTATGCTTTTTAGCAATACGCTGCATTGTTTCCATTGTGATTTGATTATGGTCAGCAGCAATATTAGTTGTTGCAAAGATAGGAGCTAATTCATGTTGTGCCGGTGCAACCTCATTATGCTCTGTTTTAGCAAGGATTCCTAATTCCCATAATTCCTTATTTAAATCATTCATGAATTCCTGTACTCTAGTTTTAATTGATCCAAAATAATGATCATCAAGCTCTTGGCCCTTAGGTGCCATTGCTCCAAATAAGGTTCTTCCTGTATAAATTAAATCCTTACGCTTTTCATACATATCCTTATCAATTAAGAAGTATTCCTGTTCAGGTCCTACTGTAGTTTTAACAGAAGTAGCACTTAAACCAAATAATTTTAAAACTCTTAATGCCTGCTTATTTAATGCTTGCATTGATTTTAATAATGGTGTCTTTTTATCTAGTGCCTCACCACCATATGAACAAAAGGCAGTAGGAATACATAAGCATTTATCCTTTATAAATGCGTATGATGTTGGATCCCATGCTGTATAACCTCTAGCTTCGCATGTAGCTCTAAGTCCTCCAGATGGGAATGATGATGCATCAGGTTCACCCTTAATTAATTCTTTACCTTTAAATTCCATGATGATTTGTCCATCATCTTCAGGTGAAATAAATGAATCATGCTTTTCAGCAGTAGATCCAGTCATTGGCTGGAACCAATGTGTATAATGTGTAGCTCCATTTTCAATAGCCCAATCTTTCATAGCTTGTGCAACTGAATTCGCAACACTTATATCTAATTCTTTTCCATCATTAATTGTCTTCTTTAATTTTTTATAAACATCAGAAGATAATTTTGATTTCATTACCTTGTCGTTAAAAACACGACAACCGAAATAATCAGTTACTTGTTTCATAAAAATCCCTCCAAAAAAATAAAAGGGCAAGAAGGTCTTATCACTAGGCCTCCTTGCCTTATGCACCTATTATAGAGCCAAAAATTTCACTTGTCAACACATTTTTGAATAAAATTTGAATAAAATACCCAAATTGAATAAAATTCGGCAAATAAAAGTCGTATTTATGAATAAAATTCAAAAAAATGTAAAAAAATAAAATATTTGTATTGATTAATTGAAAAAAGAGTGCTAAACTTTTTGTATATTTGGTGAAAAATAAGCATTTTATCAAATTATATTTTAAAAATTACAATATTTTTGATAATTATTCAATAGGCAATTTTACTAGGAGGCGATTATTTTGCAATACAATGAAAGATTTAAAATAGCAGTTGTTTCTGATTTTAATAATTTTAAAAATAATATGTATTCATTATTCTCAATGCTTCCAATTAAAGGTGTTTTGGTAACAATTATTGATTCTATAGCTGATATTAAATTAAAAATAAAAGAAAAAAAGCCTGATTTAATTATTATTAATAAGGCAGGCTATTCACAAGAAGAAATCTATTCCTTATTTGAATTAGAAGCTAATGATATATCAGTAATAATTATGATAGATCAATATTTTAAATATAAGCCTTTATTTTTAAATTTTGAAAATGGCTTTATTACAATAAGAAGACCTATTAGTATTAATAAATTTTTAGAAATATTAAAAATATCATTATTTGCAAATTTTAAAAAGAAAAAATCTAATAATGATATTAAAAAAATAAGAACATTAGAAATGGCAAAATCATTTTTAGTTATTTATGAGAATATGTATGAAGAGGATTCACATAAATATTTAGAAACGAATGCGATGAATGAAAGAATTACATTATATGATGAATCTTTAAAAATAGTTATTAAATATCTATATGAAAGGGAGGATATTAAATATGAATATAAAAATCAATAATAATTTTGATAAATTATCTGAAAATTATTTATTTTCTGAAATTAATAAAAGAATAAATAAATATAAAGAATTAAATAAGGATGCAGATATTATAAAGCTTGGTATTGGAGATGTTACATTACCTTTGGGTAAAATTGTAATTGATGCATTAATAAAAGCTTCAAATGAAATGGGTGTTAAAGAGACATTTAGAGGATATCCACCTGAGTATGGCTATGATTTTATAAAGGAAGCAGTTAAGAATTATTATAAAAGATTTTATGTATCATTAGATCTAGATTCTATATTTATTTCAGATGGAGCTAAATCAGATTTAGGAAATATAGTAGATATATTTGGTGATAATCCAATATATATTCCAAACCCTGTATATCCTGTATATCTAGATTCAAATCTAATGAGTGGAAGAAATATATATTATATTTCAGGTGATGAAGCTAATCATTTCTTACCTTTACCAAATAAGGATATTAAACAAAATAGCATTATATATTTATGTTCACCTAATAATCCTACAGGTAGTGTATATAATTATGATGAATTAAAAAAGTGGGTTGATTTTGCAAATGATAATGGTTCATTAATCATTTATGATTCAGCTTATGAAGCATTTATATTTAATAAGGATTATCCTCATTCAATATATGAAATTGAAGGAGCTAAGTCTTGCGCAATCGAAATTTGTTCATTTTCTAAACAAGCAGGCTTTACAGGACTTAGATGTGGATGGACTATTATTCCATTAGAGCTTGAATCTAATAATCATAGTATTAATAAATTATGGAAAAGACGTCAAGCAACTAAATTTAATGGTGTATCATATCCAGTTCAAAGAGCTGCAGAGGCAGCACTAAGTATAGATGGAATTAATGAATGCATTAATAATATTAATTATTATATGGAAAATGCTAAATTATTATCTAAATTATTCGATGAGAAAAATATATTTTATACAGGTGGTAAAAATTCACCATATATTTGGTTTAAATGCCCTAATAATATGAAATCATGGGAATTTTTTGATTATTTATTAGAAAAAGCTAATGTAGTAGGTACACCTGGGGCAGGCTTTGGTACATTTGGAGAAGGATATTTTAGAATTACATCCTTTAATACTCATGAAAAGACTATTGAAGCAATCGAGAGATTAAAAAAAGTATTGTAGTAGGTGAGCTTATGAATGAAAAGAAAACAAAATTTATATTTGTAACAGGTGGAGTTGTATCAAGCCTTGGAAAGGGAATAGCTGCATCATCTATAGGAAGAATTTTAAAAAATAGAGGTTTAAAAATATTTATGCAAAAATTTGATCCATATATCAATATGGACCCAGGAACAATGTCTCCATATCAGCATGGTGAAGTTTTTGTTACAGATGATGGCGCTGAAACAGACCTAGATTTAGGTCATTATGAAAGATTCATTGATGAAAGCTTATCTCAAAATTCTAATATAACTACAGGTAAAATTTATTCTAATGTTATATCTAAGGAAAGAAAAGGGGAATATAATGGAGGAACTGTTCAGGTTATTCCTCATATAACAAATGAAATAAAGGATAAATTAAAAACTGCAGCATTAGAATCAAATGCTGATATCGTAATAACTGAAATAGGTGGTACAGTAGGTGATATTGAATCATTACCATTCTTAGAAGCTATAAGACAAGCAAGAAGAGATTTTGGATATGAAAATACATTATATGTTCATAATACTTTAGTACCATATTTAAAGGCAGCTGATGAGGTTAAAACTAAGCCCACACAGCATTCAGTAATGGAATTAAGAAAAATTGGTATTCAACCAGATATTATTATTTTAAGAACTGAAGTACCTTTATCTAATTCTCATAAAGAAAAAATTGCATTATTTTGTGATGTAAATAAAGAAAATGTAATAGAAGCATTAGATCAAAAAATAATATATAATGTCGCAAAAAGCCTACATGAACAAAATATAGATGATATTATATTAAAGCATTTTAATATAGAAGCAAAAGAAGCTGATATGTCTGAATGGTATCATCTAATTGAAAGAATAGAAAATCTAAATGGAGAAATAAAAATAGGATTAGTAGGAAAATATGTAAGCCTACATGATGCATACCTTTCAGTTGCAGAAGCACTAAAGGCTGCAGGATATTATTTTTATAAAAAGATTAAAATTGATTATATCGATTCAAGCTTAATTGATGAAAATAATGTTAAAGAAAAATTAGCTAATTTAGATGGAATTATTGTGCCAGGCGGATTTGGTGATAGAGGAATAGAAGGAATGCTAGAGGCTATAAAGCATGCTAGATTAAATAATATTCCTCTATTTGGAATATGCTTAGGTATGCAATTAATATGTATTGAATATGCTAGAAATGTAATAGGATATAAGGATGCAAATTCAGGAGAATTTGATAAAACACCTACACATAATGTAATTGATTACCTAGATAATCAATATGATGGAATCAATATAGGTGGTACTTTAAGATTAGGCTTATATGATTGTCATATTAATAAGGATACAAAAACATTTAAAGCATATCAAAAGGAAGATATAAAAGAAAGACATAGACATAGATATGAATTTAATAATAAATTCTTAGAAATATTTGATAAAGATTTAATTATTACAGGAAAGAATATAAAAGGAAATTTAGTTGAAATTGTAGAATTAAAAAATCATCCATGGTATATAGGATGTCAATTTCATCCTGAATTTTTATCAAGGCCTCAAAGACCTCATCCATTATTTAGAGATTTCATTGAAGCCTCAATAAATAATAAAAAGTAAGGTGACTTATATGCAAAATTATCCAAATAAACAAGGTTTATATGATCCAAGCTACGAGCATGATGCTTGTGGTATTGGAGCTATTGCTCAAATAAAGGGAATTAGAACTCATAAAACTATCAAGGATGCCCTAGATATTTTAATTCATCTTGAGCATAGAGGTGGTACTGGAGCTGAAGATAATTCAGGTGATGGTGCTGGTATATTATTTCAAATACCTCATAAATTTTTCAAAAATGAAATATTAGGATTTGATTTACCAGATGAATATGATTATGCAGTTGGTCAATTATTCCTATCTGAAAATGAAACATTAAGAAATGAAGAAATTAAATTAATAAATAAAGGATTAGAAGAAGTAAGTCTTGAAATATTAGGCTATAGAAAGGTACCTGTTGATACTAAAGATATCGGTAAAACAGCATTAGAGGCTATGCCATATATCGCACAGGTATTCGTAAAAAGACCTTTAGATATTGAAAGAGGATTACCATTTGAAAGAAAATTATATCTTGCAAGAAGAATAATTGAAAAGATGGCTATAGATAATAATTCTAGATTATATTTTTGTTCTTTTTCTTCAAGAACAATTGTATATAAAGGAATGCTAGTATCTACACAAGTAAGAAATTTCTTTTTAGATTTATTAGATACTAAGGTAGAATCAGCAATTGCTTTAGTGCATTCTAGATTCTCTACAAACACATTCCCATCTTGGGATAGAGCTCATCCAAATAGATTTTTATGCCACAATGGTGAAATAAATACGATTCGTGGAAATGTAAATATGGTTAGAGCTAGAGAGGGCTTATTTAAATCTGAATATTTTGGTAATGATTTAAATAAAATATTACCAATTATTCCAAAGGAATCATCAGATTCAGCTATGTTTGATAATTTCTTAGAATTCATGTATTTAAATGGAAGAAGTCTAGAAGAAACAATAATGATGATGATACCAGAGCCTTGGGAAAAGGATAATGAAATGGATGAGGATTTAAAAGCATTCTATGAATTCCATTCAACATTCCAGGAGCCTTGGGATGGACCTGCCTCTATTATATTTTCAGATGGTGTAAAGGTAGGGGCATCATTAGATAGAAATGGACTTAGACCATCTCGTTATTATATTACTAAGGATGATTATTTAATATTATTTTCTGAAACAGGATCTTTACCAATTGATGAAAAAAATATAGTTGAAAAGAAAAGATTAGAACCAGGAAAAATATTATTAGTTGATACTGAAAAGGGCCAAATAATCTCAAATGATATTATAAAAAAAGAATATTCAAATAAATATCCATATAAAAAATGGAATGAGAAAATAATTGATTTAGATAAATTACCTAACGAAAAGGAAATTAAAGCTGAATATGATATTGACCAATTAGAAAAACAGGTAGGTTATACATATGATGATTTAATGGAATCAATTATTCCATTTGCTAAAAATGGAGCTGAAAAGGTTGTATCTATGGGTAACGATATGCCTATAGCTGTACTTTTAAATAAAGAATTTAATTTATTCCAATTTTTTAAACAAAGATTTGCCCAGGTAACAAACCCACCAATTGATTCAATTAGAGAAGAAATTGTAATGTCTACAACTAATTATTTAGGCTGTGAGGGTAATTTATTAAATCCAACTAGTGATAATGCATTTAGAATTAAAATAAAAAATCCTTTATTAAAAAAGGATGAATTTTATAAGATTAGAAATGCTTATAAATACGGTATTAAAACTGAAATAGTATCTATTTCATATGATTATAATAATGAATCAATGGAAGAAGCTTTAAATAGAATATTTAGAGAATGTGATCTAAAAATTGATTCAGGTGCTTCAATAATTATTTTATCTGATAGAAATCAAAGAGGTATTGCTATACCTTCATTATTAGTATCAAGTGCTATACACCAGCATTTAACTAAAACATCAAGAAGAACACATGTATCATTAGTATTAGAATCTGCAGAGCCTAGAGATGTTCATCATTATGCTTCATTAATTGGATATGGTATTAATGCTATATATCCATATTTAGTATTTGAAACAATTGATTTATATACAAAAAGAGGCTATATAGAGGGAAGTGTAGATAAATCTATTGATAATTATATTAATGGTGTTACACATTCAATATTAAAAATAATGGCTAAGATGGGTATTTCTACAATTCAGTCATATAATGGAGCTCAAATATTTGAAATCATTGGTTTAAATGATGATGTTGTTTCTGCATATTTCACTAATACACCATCACCAATTGGTGGTATTGGACTAAAGGAAATTGAAGAAAATACAATTAAAGTGTATAAAAATGCATTAAATAATAAATCTAATACATTAGAATCAATGGGCTTACATGGCTTTAGAAAAAATAAAATTGAGCATATTTATGATCCATTAGCTATTATGCATCTACAATATGCATGTCAAACTGGAAGCTATGATGAATATAAGGAATTCACTAAAGTCATAGATCAAAAGGTTATTAATATTAGAAATACATTTAATTTAAAATATAATAAGGCAATATCAATTGATGAGGTAGAATCAGTTGATTCAATTGTAAAAAGATTCAAAACCGGAGCAATGTCATATGGTTCAATCTCTAAAGAGGCACATGAATGTATGGCAATTGCGATGAATAGATTACATGCAAAATCTAATACAGGTGAAGGTGGAGAAGAAAGAGAAAGATATAATAAATTAGATAATGGAGATTCTAAATGTAGTGCAATCAAGCAAGTTGCATCAGGTAGATTTGGTGTAACAATTGAATATTTAACAAACGCAATTGAAATACAAATCAAAATGGCACAGGGCGCTAAGCCAGGTGAAGGCGGACAATTACCAGGTGCTAAGGTATTCCCATGGATTGCTAAAGCTAGACATTCAACTCCCGGTGTATCATTAATATCACCTCCACCACATCATGATATTTATTCTATTGAGGATTTAGCTCAATTGATATTCGATTTGAAAAATGCGAATAGAAACGCAAGAATTTCAGTTAAGCTTGTATCAGAATCTGGTGTAGGTACAATTGCTGCAGGTGTTGTAAAGGCTGGTGCTAATACAATATTAATATCAGGATATGATGGTGGTACAGGTGCTGCCCCAAGAACATCTATATATAACGCAGGTATACCTTGGGAAATAGGTCTTGCTGAAACACATCAAACACTTGTAATGAATGGACTTAGAGATAGAGTAAGACTTGAAACAGATGGTAAGCTTTTAACAGGTAAGGATCTTGCGATAGCTATATTGCTAGGTGCTGAAGAATTTGGATTTGCAACAGGACCATTAATCGCAATGGGCTGTATTATGATGAGAGTATGTAATTTAAACACATGCCCAGTAGGTGTTGCAACACAGGATGAAAAGCTAAGAGCTAGATTTAAGGGTAAGCCTGAATATGTAATGAATTTTATGAAATTCATCGCATCTGAATTAAGAGAATATATGGCATTATTAGGATTTAAAACAATTGATGATATGGTAGGTCATACTGAATTATTATCATTAAAGGATGAATTTAAAAATAAAATTGATCCTAGAAAAATGCTATTTAATAGAGATGTTATCAATAAAGAAAGTATCTTTAAAGCATATAAGGCTAATGACCTATCTAATACAATTGATTATAGAGTATTATTACCATTATGTAAGCATGCAATATTAGGTGGATTAAGTAAAAGAATCGATATTGAAATATCAAATGTAAACCGTTCATTTGGTACTATGTTATCAAATGAAATTACAAAAATACATCAAGATAAAGGATTAAAAGAAAATTCTATTATTATAAATGCTTATGGTAACGCAGGTAATTCATTTGGCTGCTTATTAACTAAAGGTGTAACTATAAATGTGTATGGTGACGCAAATGATTATTTTGGTAAATCATTATGTGGTGGTATTCTATCAGTATTACCTAATGATAAATCAAGCATTAAACCAGAAAATAATATCATTTGTGGCAATGTTGCATTATATGGCGCTACATCTGGTGAATGCTATTTAGAAGGTATTGCAGGAGAAAGATTTGCAGTAAGAAATTCAGGTGCGACTGTCGTATCACTTGGCTGTGGTCAGCATGGCTGTGAATATATGACAGGAGGTACTGCTGTAATATTAGGTCAAATCGGTAAAAATTTTGCTGCAGGTATGTCTGGTGGTGTTGCATATATTTATGGTAAGAATAATAAAAAATATATCAATGATGAATTAGTATCTATCCTTGATTTAGATGGAGAAGATGAAATTAAATTAAAAGAAATATTAAATAAGCATATTAATCATACTAATTCAAAATATGTTAAGGATATATTAAAGAATTTTAATAAAAATGATTTTATCAAGGTATTACCTAATGATTATGCTAAAATCATTTCATTTATTGATGAATTCAAAAAATCAGGCTCTAATAATCCAGAGCTAGACGCATTTAATAAATTTATGGAGGTGAGATAATGGGAAAACCTACAGGCTTTATGGAATTTGAAAGATTAAATAAAAAAGAATTAAATGTTAAAGCTAGAATTAAAAATTTTAATGATTTCCATATTCCATTTGATTTAGATACCCAGCGTCAACAAGCCTCGCGTTGTATGAATTGTGGAGTACCATTCTGTCAATCAGCAATGAAGGTAGCTAACAGAAATGTTGGATGTCCATTATCAAATCTTATTCCAGAATGGAATCATTTAATATATTTAGGCTTATATGAGGAAGCTTATAAAAGATTAGAAATGACAGCACCATTTCCAGAATTTACTGGAAATGTCTGTCCTGCCCTTTGTGAAGCATGCTGCTCATGCTCAATAAATGATGAGGCAGTAGGTATTCGTGCTAATGAATTATTCTTAATCGAAGAAGCTTATAAAAATAATTGGATTAAGCCTAAAAAGGACATTAAAAGAAATGGTAAAAAAATAGCTGTAATAGGGTCAGGACCTTCAGGCTTATCATGTGCTAAAAAGCTAAATGATAATGGCTTTTCTGTAACAGTATATGAAAAGAATGATAGATTTGGTGGCTTATTAATGTATGGTATTCCTAATATGAAGCTTGAAAAGCATATCATTGAAAGAAGAATTAATTTATTAAAAGAAGAAGGAATAGTATTCATTAAAAATACTAAAATAGGAAAAGATTTAAGTATTGATAAATTAAAGGAAACATATGATGATATAGTATTTGCTTGTGGTACATCAGCACCAAGACCACTTATATGTAATGGTAGTGATGCAAAAGGAATATTTTATGCAGTTGATTTCTTAAAACAAACAACTAAAGATTTATTAGAAGAAAAAGAATTTAAATATAATCTTAAGGATAAAAATGTAATAATAGTTGGTGGTGGAGATACTGCAAATGATTGTTGTGGTACTGCAGCAAGAGAACAAGCTAAAAGTGTAGTTGAGCTTGAAATAACAAAAGAGCCTCCACTAAATAACACACTACCTTGGCCTAATTATCCAAACAAAAAGAAGACAGATTATGGTGTTTATGAATGTAATGAAATCTACGGTAAGGATATAAGAAGATATGAAACTACTATAGATGAAATTATCAAAGATGAAAATAATCAAATAATTGGTGTTAATATCAAAAAGGTAGAATTTAAAAATGGCAAAATCATAGATATTCCAAATACTAAAGAATATTTAGATTGTGATTATTTAATAATCGCAATGGGATTCTTAGGAACTAGTGATGAGGATGCTAAAAGCTATAATATAACTACAAATAGAAATAGAATCACATTAAATGATTTTAATTATAATAATAATATTTATGTTTGTGGTGATATGAAAAATGGTCAATCACTTGTTGTAGTCGCAATTAAAGATGGAATTGATTGTGCTAATAAAATAATAGAAAAGTATAGGTAATTAATATGGAAAAGAAAGCATTTGTAACAAAAGAATTAATAGAAGAAATAACTAAAACATATCCTACACCATTTCATATATATGATGAAAAGGGAATAAGAGAGAATGTAAGAAAATTAAAAAAAGCTTTTTCTTGGAATAAAGGATATAAAGAATATTTTGCAGTTAAAGCTACACCTAATCCTTTTATATTAAAAATTTTAAAGGAAGAAGGCTGTGGAGTAGATTGCTCATCTTTAACTGAATTAATGCTTTCAGATATTGTAGGCTTTAAATCAGATGAAATTATGTTTTCATCTAATGTAACACCAAAGGAAGATTTTATTCTTGCAAGAAAATTAAATGCTTATATTAATTTTGATGATATTACTCATATTGATTATTATAAGGAAATAGCACCTTTTGCAGAAACTATGTGCTTAAGATATAATCCAGGTGGAGATTTTACATTAAATAATGAAATAATGGATACACCAAAGGATGCCAAATATGGTATGACAAAAGAACAAATGAAGGAAGCTATTATGAAATTAAAATCATATGGCGTAAAGAATTTTGGTATTCATGCCTTCCTAGCTTCTAATACAAAGGATAATGGATATTATCCAAAGCTTGCATCTATATTATTTAAATTAGCTGTAGAATTAAAAAATGAATGTGATTGTCACATTTCATTTGTTAATCTATCTGGTGGTGTAGGTGTTGATTATAAGCCAGAAGAGCCTAGAAATGATATTGAATTAATAGGTGCTGGTGTTAAAGAAGCATATGAAAATATTTTAATTCCAAACGGAATGGATGATGTAAAAATCTTTACAGAGCTTGGAAGATTTATATTAGCTCCATTTGGACATTTAGTAGCTAAAGCTATTCATCAAAAGCACATATATAAAGAATATATAGGACTTGATGCATGTGCTGCAAATCTAATGAGACCTGCGATGTATGGCGCGTATCATCATATAACAGTTTTAGGAAAAGAAAATGAAAAATGTGATCATAAATACGACATCACTGGAGGGTTATGCGAAAATAATGATAAATTCGCAATTGATAGAATGCTTCCTAAAATTGATATTGGAGATTATATAGTTATTCATGATACTGGTGCTCATGGCTTTTCTATGGGATATAATTATAATGGAAAATTAAGATCTGCAGAATTATTATTAAAGGAAAATAATGAAGTAGAATTAATAAGAAGAAAGGAAGAGCCTTCTGATTATTTTGCTACATTAGATTTAAATTATTTTAAAAAATAATATTATTAATATTAAAGATTTCAGCTTTTGTCTACTGAAGTCTTTTCTATTATATTTGACTAACTACTATTATATTGTTATAATGAATACAAATGAAGTCGCTTTAAAAATAAAAATATATCTAGAATTATCGAGGGGATTTTTATGAAATCAAATGAAATAATTAAAAATGTATTAAAATTTCATAATGAATTAATATTTGTTTTTGATATTGCCTCAAAACAAATTAGTGATATTTATAAGGGTCCTAATAAATATAAGGATATTGCGACTATAGATGAATTGTTAGATATATTTGAAAATCATTTTGATTTAAAAAATAATCATAATAATAAATTTAAAAATTTCTTGGCTAATTTAAATCCTGTTAATGAAAGCTTTGAATTTAAATCTAATTTTTATAAAAATGATGACAGTATAATAAATATAGTTTTTAAAGCATTACCAATCGATGAGAATAGATTATTATTTTCTATATCAAATTATATAGAAGAAACATTATCGTTATATGATGATTTAACTAAATGCTACACTGAAAAAGCATTTATATCAAAATTACAAAAAACAATTGAATCAAATAAAGAATTTGTTTTGATGAAAATCGATGTTGATGATTTTAAAGAATTCAATGCTAAATATGGTCACATGTTTGGAGATATGTTATTAATTGAAATTGCATCTATTATTAAAGCTACAATATTAAATAATGGATATGTAGCTAGAGTAGGTGGAGACCAATTCTTAGTATTAATATATATTTCTAATGATTACGATATGGTACATGAGGCATGTAGATCATTACGTATAAAAATATCTACACTAGATGGTAGTAACTGTGTTAAAAATGCGAAATTTACAGCGACAATTGGCTCTTCACAATTCCCAAAGGATGGAAGTAATGCTGAGCTATTATTAAAAAAAGTAGATAGTGCATTAATTAGAGGTAAAGGTAAAGGCAAGAATTGCTTTATCATGTATACTGAAGAAAAATGTGGTGTTGTCACATTAGATGATGATATTAAATATATTTCAAAAAGAATGGATACATATAATTCATCTATTACAAATTATAATATTATCTATGGTATTATTGAGGTATTAAATAGAAAGAGCTATATAAAATTTAATTTTGAAGATAGTATATCATTATTAGGTAATTTCTTTATGCTTGATAGAATATCTTTAATTGTAATGAATCCAGAAACAGAAGAATTTGATGATCAAATTGTTTGGAATAATCCGTTATATCCAGCTATACCTTTATTATCTAATCCAAATAATGTAAAAAAATGGCGTAATTCATATGATAGTCTAAAAATGATAAAGATAGATGAAATAGAAACAGCTAGTAATTTAGAAATATATGATCAGCTAGTTGAAGAAAAAACTAAATCAATTTTAGCATTTGAATTATTACATGAAGATAAAATCTATGGTCAGGTTAGATTTGATATGATTCAAAAAAATAGATTCTGGCAGCCTCAAAATGTAAGTGCCCTAGCATTAATATCTAAGATGTATGCAATTAAGCTTTCAGCTGAATATTTAAATAAAAAGCATTATAAGGAATTATATATAGATAAGCTTACAGGCTTATATAATTATTCTAAATGGCTTATTGAAATTCAAACATTTTATTTAACTAATAAAAGCTCATATTCAATATTAGCATTTGAAATTTGCGATTTCGTATCATTAATTACCGCAGTAGGTGCTAAGAAATGTGATTCAATTATATTAAAGCTATCTGAATGGTTGAAAATGCAAACTGATGATATAACATGCCGTGTTAGAGGCGAAATGTTTGCGATAATAACTAAGGATAATAATATTGAATCATTAAAGGAAAGAGCTAAGGATTGTTATAGATATGTAACAGGTACTGATTATACTAATAGCTTTTCAGCAATTAGAATAAGCTGTGGTGCTTATATCGCAGAAAAAAGTGATGGACCAAATGTATCTGTCGAAAGAGCATTTTTAGCATTAAACGCATGTGAAGGTAATCAATTCATTTTATATACTGAAAAATTATATGATGATATAAAAGAACAAACAATGCTTGAGCTTCACTTAGATGAAGCTTTAGAGAATAATGAATTCTTATTATATTTACAGCCTAAGATAAATGCGAAGACTTGTAAAATTGGAGGAGCTGAAGCTTTGACAAGATGGAATTATAAATTTGAAACTATCTTACAGCCATATAAATTTATACCTTTATTCGAAAGAACAGGATATATAACAAAGCTAGATTATAATGTATTTGAAAATGTATGTAGATTTTTAAGAAATTTATTAGATACAGGTAAAAAACCTGTACCTATTTCAGTCAATGTATCAAGATATACTATAGATTATGATAATTATATTAATACAATTAATATGATTAGAAAAAAATATAATATACCAATTGAATTAATTGAATTAGAAATAACAGAAGGTATGTATACCGAAAATGTAGATGATATATCTAAATTTGTTGAAAAATTAAGAAAAGAAGGATATGCAATATCAATTGATGATTTTGGATCTGGATATTCAAATTTAAATAATATTGCAAATCTGGATTTTGAAGTATTAAAATTAGATAAATCATTATGTAATATGACTAATAAGAGAAAAGAAATAATATTAGATGCAATTATATCAATTGCTAAAAAATCTGGTCATATTATTGTATGTGAAGGCGTAGAGGATAAAGAAATGTATGAAAATCTAGCAAAGAAGGGCGCTGATTTAATACAAGGTTATTATTTTGATAAGCCTTTAGAAAGAGAAGAATTTCTAAAGAAATATTTTAGTTAAAAAGGGGACATTTCCCTATAACCCTTTATGTATTACTGTCAATTTAAATTTTACAACTGATATTTTACAACTGATAACTAAAAAATTCTTTACATTTTTGGGGAATTTTGCTATATTATAAGTGAAGATAGATATATCTTCAAATGATTTATAATACAAAAGGTGCCTCGCTACCATAAGTGCGAAGTCTGAATACGGAAGGTGCCTCGCTACCATAAGTGCGAAGTCTGAATACGGAAGGTGCCTCGCTACCATAAGTGCGAATAAAGGCTGGGAGTAATCCTAGCCTTTAATACTTATAAAGGAGAATTATGCAATATAATAATACTTTAGATATAATTAATGTTGATTCAAAATATATAGACTATTTAAGATCATTCCCAGAACTTAGTGG
>Ga0247611_10004307_pt1 | contig 19878 bp, 19 predicted proteins | sample 177DNAGHGhighgp2_FD_192422 | JGI IMG/M metagenome (GOLD analysis project Ga0247611, IMG submission 192422) | Sheep rumen microbial communities from Palmerston North, Manawatu-Wanganui, New Zealand - 1770 DNA GHGhigh gp2 | ecosystem: Host-associated > Mammals > Digestive system > Stomach > Rumen...
TCACAGCGAATCTGGAACGCACACCCTACTATGCCCGGCAGCTCTGGAAGCAGACGCTTTGCCGCAGACCGACGCAGGCGGACAGCGCGGAGCTGTTCACCTTTGCCGCCGATCCTAACTGGAAGGAAAAACTCGATCCTGAGACAGTGGAGAGCGTCCGCTCGATCATTGCGGACTACGAAGAGGCCAAACGGCGCTGTGAGGCATACCGTCATATCCAACCCTCCACCAATTACCGCAAGGATATCCAGCGCATCCTGTTTGCACAGGATAAGGAGAATGAGATCAGCGTGGATGATCTCTATCAGGAATTCCGATGGATACAACCTGGAAGCGTTCGCCGCGCGCTGGCGGCCCTGCGGGATTCTGACTGGCAATTCACGCCGAAAGAAGAGCGGCTTGAGATGATGTACGCATTTCTGAGGTCAAAGGTGCCCTTTGACTACGAATACTTCTGTGATTTCCGCTGCGGTGGATACCGCATTCTGGGAGATATCCTGATGGATCTGGATGAGCAGTTCCGAATTGTGGAACTCCAGAAGCACAAAGGTGTAAAGCGGGATGACAGCAAGCAGCTCCGGAAAATGTTGCGGGATACGGTTGGGAGACCCGACTGGCAAGAACAGCTTATACGAAACTGCATTGAGATTTTGAATCCTAAGCTGTGGTTTCATGGAGAGGAGATGCCGACAGGCATCCCCCAGGAGACAGCCGTCCAATGCGCGGAGCTTTTGGGCAAGCGCCGTTTCATCCTGGATGTGCTGCCTGCTGCCACAATGAGATTGACCATTGATCGTACGAAACCGATAAAGAAGAAAGCATGGTGGAAGCTATGGTAAACGAGCTTGAAGAATTCCGGGCCTACACGGAGTTTCCCGTCTACAAGGCGGACAGCAAGAGGGACACGTCCTACATGGGGCGCTTCACCCTTCTGATGCTGCTTGACTTCACCGGCTTCCAGCGTATTTTGACGATCCTTGCGCGCGGGTATCTGTTCCGGGACGGCGGCAGCGGCTATGCCCGGATCGAAGTTGCCCGCCGCGCGCTGCTGGCCTGGTGCAGTCTTTCGACGGAGAAAATGAAAAAGGCCCCGGATCAGAACGATCCGAGGCTCAGGGTGAACTATGGGGAATACGCGGACGAGTTTCCAGAGTTGGTGACACCGGACGGAGAGGGCTGGTTGATTCGGCATGTGGAGAACATCGTCGCTTTCGTGGAGGCCAATCCCGACGATGTGCGCAAGGAAGTCGTCGCCAAAGCGCAGGCGCTCAAGACGGGCTTCCGCGCCCAGTGGGCAAAGAAAGTGCAGCAAATGCTGATTCCGCCCTTCGCCTCCAATACCAGGGGCGCGTGGGTGCTGCGCTTTGACGACATTCTGGCCGACGCGCTGGAGCTGGGCTCGCTGCAAAACAAGGACTTTGCCCTGCCGGAAGACGTGCTCCAGCACTTGATTGAGCTGACCCCAAAAGGCGTACCCGTGGAAGCCAGCGACATGCTGTACAAATACTATGCTGCAAACAAGGAGGACGATCAGGAATACGTCGTCCTCCCGCAGCAGAACTTCAACGCGTTCTTCGGCACCACCGCCTTCAGCCAGAAATGGACGGCGGCGCTGGCAGGAAAGGTGATCGAGAAAAAATACAGCGAGGGTGTGAGTAAGTATAGGATGCGAGTATAAAAAAGAGTATTTCCCTTCCTCATGTTTGAACCTGTAGAATAATGCTAAAAAGCGCCGTGCCAGCAGAGAAATCCGTTTGGCACGACGCTTCCTTTTTTCAGGATTTTTGTCAACGCACTTATTCTATGACAAAATTATATATATGTACTGTGCCGACAGTTCAATGTGGTATTGGATAATCTCAAAAACCTCGGTAAGATAGCTTTATCACGCCTGAAAAGACGAAACGATTCGGAGGATTTGAGAATGAACACAAATACCACCAATTACAGGAAAACCAGCTTCGGCCTGTATGTACCCGCGTATATTGCCGATCAGCTTGACCGCCTGGACATGAGTACTGTGACGCTTTACGAGAGTCATCTCAGAAACGCCGGCAAAGCGGATGCAACGGTAGAGAAATACATCCGTTTTATCCGGCTGTTTGTCCTGTTCCTGGGCGATCACTATTTGTCCGTCGCCTATGTGCGGGCATAGCTTGAAAGCATGAAGAAAAGCCATCATGTCAACACCGTCAGCAATGCCGTCTCCGCATTGAACGGAGTGCTCAGGCGGCTTGGCTGCAGCGTCTGTATCGTCTCCTTCTTTCCCTATCAAGAGCCGCAGTATCGGGAGGATAAGCGCAATTTGGAAAAGGCGGACTTTGACCGCATGCTGGATGCAGCGGACGTGCGTATGAAAACCATGCTCCTGACCTTTTTCGGAACCGGAATCCGCGTAAGTGAACTACAGTTCTTCACGGTAGAGGCGGTAAAAGGCGGTCAGGTGATTGTGAACAATAAGGGCAAGACATGAACCGTGTTTCTTGACTCGGCGACATAGGCCGTGATCCTCAACTGCTGCGAGACGAAAGGCATTCGCTTCGGCGCTGCCATAAGCATAGAGGGGAGGGCAGCTTCAAACCCGAGCATAAACAAGTCAGGATTTCCTCTGATATGATGCCTTTACAACCATGATTGGAGGAAAGAATATGAACGAAAATGTATACGGCTATATCCGTGTATCCACCAGAGAGCAAAACCTTGACCGACAGATCCTTGCCCTCCGGGAGTTTGGCGTCCCCGAGAAGCAGATCTGTCAGGAGAAGCAATCGGGCAAGGATTTTGAGCGTCCGGTCTATCAGCGCCTGATCAAAAAGCTCAAGCCAGGCGATACGCTTGTGATCAAGAGCATCGACCGGCTTGGCAGAAATTATGAAGAAATTTTGGAGCAGTGGCGGATTCTTATGAAAGAGAAGAAGGTGGATATCGTGGTGCTCGACATGCCTTTGCTGGATACCAGGCAGGGACGAGATCTGACCGGAACTCTGATTGCAGACATCGTTCTTCAGCTCCTGAGCTACGTGGCACAGACAGAGCGCGAATACATAAGGCAGCGCCAGGCGGAAGGAATCGCTGCTGCCAAAGCCCGCGGCGTGCATTTGGGACGGAAGCCCAAACACAAGCCGGAGAATTTTGCGGTCGTTTTCAGCGAGTGGGAAAGCGGCGAAATCTCTGCGCGCACAGCCTCAAAGAGGCTGAATGTAGACAGAAAGACCTTCAGTAAATGGATCAGCCAAAGCATGGCTGAAAAAAGCACACTTTTCTCACCATCTTCACTATTGTATTATTGCTCGAATTATGATAGAATTTCTTAAAAAAATAATTGGTATTGCGGTATAAACGCCTCAAGATTTCCCATTAATATTCATTTTATTATGGCTGTCGGCTTTTGCAATGATGATAAAGGCTCGTTCCCTCGCACGGCGGGAAAAGTGTGCTTTTCTACGCCAATTTGCAAAAAGCCGAACCTGATGTTTCTGGGTTCGGCTTTTTGCTGTGATCTGACGGACAAGGTCCGGAACAGAACAATATACAGAAACAGCTTACTTAGTGCGAACTGCTCAGTGATCAAACAAATCGTCTTGAAAAGGGGGAAAAGTAAACATGTCCATCTCGCTTTTCCCGCACAATCAGACAGCGTATGAGTCTCTTTTGACCGTATTGGAGACGGAACAGCGCGCGTGCATCATTCACCCCACAGGCACGGGCAAGAGCTTTATCGGCTTCAAATACTGCGAGGAGCATCCCACGCAGACGGTTCTCTGGCTTTCACCCTCTGCCTATATCTTCAAAACCCAGTGCGAAAGCCTTCTTGCCGCCGGTGCGCAGGTTCCGGAGAATATCTCGTACATGACCTATGCCAAGCTGTCGCAGCTTGATCCGGCGGAGCTGAACGAGCTGCGCCCGGATGTGATCATCCTGGACGAAATGCACCGCGCCGCAGCGCCGACATGGGAACAGCCCGTGCAGGCGCTGTTAGCACGAGAACCGAAGCCCACAGCCATCGGGCTTACGGCGACAAACATACGTTACCTTGACGGGCAGAAGGACACCACCGTCACCTTCGACATGCGCATCGCCTCCGAGATGACCCTCGGCGAGGCTATTGTGCGGGGCATCCTGAACCCGCCGAAATATGTCCTTTCCCTGTTCACCTATCAAAGCGAACTGGATAAATACGAAACCCGCGTCAGGCAGGCCAAAAGCAAGGCCCTGCGGGATAAGGGCGAGGAGCTTCTGGACGCCCTGCGCCGCGCGCTCGAGAAAGCCGAGGGGCTGGACGAAATCTTTGCCCGGCACATGCCGGAGGCAAACGGCAAGTATATCGTCTTCTGTGCCAATGCCGAGCACATGCGGGAGATGATCGGCAAGGCCCCCGAGTGGTTCGGGAAGCTGGACAGGGAGCCGCACATCTACTCCGCCTACTCCGCCGATCCCGAGACGAGCGGTGCCTTTGCCTCCTTCAAAGCGGATGAGAGCGAACATCTTAAGCTTCTCTATTGTATTGACATGCTCAACGAGGGGATCCATGTGGAGAACGTCAGCGGGGTGATCCTGCTGCGGCCCACCATTTCTCCCATTGTCTATAAGCAACAGATTGGGCGCGCCCTGTCGGCTGCAAAGAAAAAGGACGCCGTCATCTTCGACATTGTCCTCAACATCGAAAACCTGTACAGCATCGGCGCGGTCGAGGAAGAGATGGAGCTCGCCACGGCTTACTACCGCGCGCTCGGTCTCGAAAATGAGATCGTGAACGAGCACTTCAAGATCATCGACGAGGTGCGCGACTGCCGGGAGCTCTTCGCAAAGCTTGAGGAGACGCTGGTCGCCTCCTGGGATTTGATGTATCAGGAAGCGAAGAAGTACCGCGCCGCCAACGGGGACCTGAACGTGCCCCGCCGCTATGTAACGCCGGACGGATACTCCCTCGGGTCCTGGCTCTGCATCCAGCGCATGGTGCGGGACGGCAAGGTCGCCGGGAATCTGACTGAGCGGCAGATCGCCCTGCTTGACGCGCTGGGTATGCGCTGGGAAAGCGCCGATGAGGAAGCCTGGAGCCGCTGTTATGAGGCAGCCAGAGCATATTATGAGGCTCACGGCGATTTGAATATAAAGTCCCTGTACGTAACGCCGGACGGCCTGCGGCTTGGCTACTGGCTCAGCCGACTGCGCCAATACCGGAAGGGAAAGATTCGCAGCGCCTATCTCACGCCGGAGCGAGAGGCCGCCCTCAACGAAATTGGAATGACCTGGGATGTGCCGGATTATCTGTTTGAACAGAATTTCACCGCCGCTTTGGCGTATTACAAAGCACACGAGAATCTCAATGTGCCTGTGAAATATGTGGACGAAAACGGCATCCGTCTTGGCCTCTGGTTTAACCGGCTCCGCAGCGCGTACAAAGCCGGAAAACTGACCCTGACTGAAGACCAGATCCGGCGCCTTGATGAGCTGGGCATGATTTGGGGGAGCTTGTGTGATGAGGCGTGGGAAAGCGCTTTCCTGACGGCAAAGCATTACCATGAGCAGCACGGAGATTTAAATGTCCCGGTGAGATACCGGACAGAGGACGGTTACAATCTGGGCACATGGATCAGAGCACAGCGTGTGAACTGGAAAAGAGGCAGGCTCCCGGCGGAGCGAAAGAAGCGCCTGGACGCCCTCGGCATGATCTGGGGAAAAGACGATACCAAACACAGGGAGGTGCAAGATGCCGCAGAGAATCAAGATCCTGGTCGCCTGCCACCGGCCGCACCCGGTGCCGGACGAGCCCTGCTATCTGCCGGTAGAGGTCGGAGCGGCACTGCACCCGCAGCCGATCCCCGGATTTATCCCTGATAACACCGGAGACAATATCTCCGAAAAAAACAAAAACTACTGTGAGCTTACAGCGCTTTACTGGGCGTGGAAGAACCTCGACGCCGAGGCTGTCGGGCTTGTCCACTACCGCCGCTACTTTGCGAAGCGGCACTTCTCAAAGCAGGTCGCGGACGAGGCTGACTTCCGAAAGGCGCTGGAGAAGGCCCCGGTCATCCTGCCGGTGAAGCGGCATTACTGGATCGAGACGAACTATTCGCAGTACATCCACGCCCACCACGAGCAGGACCTCAGTATTACCCGCGCGGTCCTTGCCGAGCGATGCCCGGAGTATCTGCCCGCCTACGACAGCGAGATGCAAAAGCGCTCGGGGCACCGCTTCAACATGTTTGTCATGCGTCGCAGGGAGCTCGACGCCTGGTGCGCCTGGCTGTTCCCTGTTCTGTCGAAGATTGAGCAGCGCTTGGACATAAGCAGCTACGACGCCTACAACGCCCGCGTTTTCGGCTTTCTCGCCGAGCGCCTGCTGGACGTCTGGATCAAGACCAACCGCGTCCCCTATACCGAGATGCCGGTCCTGAACACCGAGAGCCAGCACTGGATCAGAAAGGGGACGGCATTCATCAAACGAAAGATTACCTATAAAGCACATGAGAAATGATCGTGTCGCCGCGGTGGTCGTGACTTACAACCGACTGCCGATGCTGCAAAAGTGCATAGAGAAGCTGGTGGGTCAGACAGAACCATGCGACATCCTCGTCGTGAACAACGCCTCGACGGACGGCACGGCGGAATGGCTCGCGGAGTACGAGGCGAAGAATTCCTGTCTGCACGCGAGAAACACCGGCGCAAACCTCGGCGGCGCGGGCGGTTTTAACTATGGGATGCGCTGGGCGGTCGAGGCCGGATACGGCTGTCTCTGGCTGATGGACGACGACTGCCTGCCGGAGCCCGACGCGCTGGAAAAGCTGCTGGAGGCTGACGTGCTTCTCGGCGGCGAATACGGATGGCTGTCGAGTGTGGCGCTGTGGACGGACGGCAGCGTCTGCAATATGAATCTGCAACGAAAAACGCCCTACCGGGATATCGACGGTTTTGTTTCTCCCCTGACTCCCAGCGTCATGGCGAGCTTTGTATCGCTTTTTTTGCGCTCTGAAACGGTGGCTGAGTTTGGCTTGCCAATTAAAGAGTTCTTCATCTGGTCGGACGATTGGGAATACACGCGCAGAATTTCGCTGAAAAAGCCATGCTATGTCGCCGCAGACAGCAGGGTAATTCACGCAATGAAGTCCAACACAGTTGTCAACATCGCAACAGACGCGCCGGAGAGATTGGAGCGCTACCGTTATTTCTACCGAAACGACGTATATCTGTATCGCCGGGAGGGGCTGCGTGGCTGGCTTTGGCTGATCGCAAAGGACTGTTGGCACAGCGCGCATGTAATCAGAAAGGGCAGGCTGAAAAGACTGCCGATTATCTGGAAAGGCTTCGCCTCTGGGATCGCATTCAGCCCGGTAGCGGAACACTTGCCCTATACCGAACCTTGACGGGGGCGGAGGGGCCCATTGTATACGCATTATGCATATTGGCAGACATCGAGGGGGACATATGAAAGATTTTTCGTTTTACAAGGGGAAAAAGGTATTTGTCACGGGACATACCGGTTTTAAGGGAACCTGGCTTAGCGAGGTCCTTTCACTTGCGGGCGCTGAGGTGATGGGCTATTCCACCTATACTGAAAAGCCGATATCGCTATATCAGCTCTCTGCGGTGAAGCGGAGTATCCGTGAGGTTAAGGGCGACGTGAGGGACTATATCAGCATGCTGAACGCCATGCAGAGCTTTCAGCCGGACATTGTCCTGCATCTTGCCGCGCAGCCGCTCGTGAGGGAGAGCTTCGCCAGACCGGTCGATACTTTCGAAATCAACGTCATGGGCACGGTGAACATTCTCGAATGCGTCAGACACTGCGACTGCGTGCAGTCCTTCTTGAATGTGACCACTGATAAAGTGTATCTAAATCGCGAGTGGGTCTGGGGATACCGTGAGGATGAGAAGCTGGACGGCTATGATCCCTATTCCAACAGCAAGTCCTGTTCGGAGCTGGTAACGAGCAGCTACAAGAAATCCTTTTTCTCTGACAATCATGTGGGCATCTCGACCGCGCGCGCCGGAAACGTGATCGGGGGCGGGGATTTCGCCAAGGACAGAATCATCCCGGACTGTATCCGCGCGGCGCAGGCGGGACGTACAATTCTGGTCCGCAACCCCAATTCGACCAGACCCTATCAGCATGTTCTGGAGCCGATCTTCGCCTATCTGCTGATCGCGCAGCGGCAGTATGAAGACCGTGCATATGCCGACAGCTACAACGTCGGGCCGGATGAGTGCGACTGCATCACAACCGGCGAGCTGGCCGAACTGTTCTGCACTTGCTGGGGCGAAGGTCAAGCTTGGAAAGCCGAGCGGATGGATGGCCCGCATGAGGCCAACTTCCTCAAGCTGGACTGCTCAAAAATCAAGAGCACCTTTCAGTGGAGTCCGGGCTGGCATGTTGACGAGGCGGTCGGAAGGACTGTGGAATGGACTAAGGCATGGCAGGCCGGAGAGGATGTCAACGGCGTGATGGAAATGCAGATCAAACAATATATGAATGCATAAGGGAGCCACAGAAAGATGAAAGTAGTTATTCTGGCGGGTGGATTCGGAACCCGGATCAGCGAGGAGAGCATTTACAAACCGAAGCCGATGATTGAAATCGGCGGCAAGCCGATCCTCTGGCACATCATGAAGCTTTATTCCCATTACGGCTACAATGAATTTGTCATTTGTGCAGGGTACAAGCAGGAAGTGATTAAGGAGTTTTTCGCCGATTACTTTATCCGCTCTTCTGATGTCACATACGATTACTCGAGCGGGACCAACAAGATTACCATTCACCGCATCAATGCCGAACCGTGGAAAGTCACGGTGGTCGACACCGGCCTCCATACGATGACCGGCGGGCGCATCAAGAGGATTCAGCCGTATATCGGCGATCATCCTTTCATGCTTACATACGGTGATGCAGTGTGTGATGTAAATATTGAGGAGCTTGTAAAATTCCACGAATCCCACGGCAAACTCGCGACACTGACGGCGGTCATCCAGAGCCAGCAGAAGGGCGTGCTCGACATTGACGAGCTCGGCAGCGTGAAGAACTTCCGTGAGAAGAAAGCAAACGACGGCGCTGCAATCAACGCCGGCTTCATGGTGCTGGAACCGCAGGTATTTGATTATCTCCAGGATGACACGACTATTTTTGAAACGACTCCTATGGAGCGCCTGGCCGCCGAGGGCCAGCTGATGAGCTTCCGGCATGAGGGCTTCTGGCAGTGCATGGATACCGCAAGAGAGAAGTCTATCCTTGAAAACGCTTGGAATACTGGCAACGCGCCCTGGAAGCTTTGGGATTAAGAGGCTAAAAAGTATAATAGCGTTTAATATTTTATTGGAGTTTCTGTATCCTTCTTGGCGGCTGCAAAGAAAGACCCGAGGGAGCAGATGACAATTTTTAAAAGTAGGAGAAATAACTGTGGATAGCATTAAACTGGCATGGAAAATCAGAAGACATGCAATTGACATGGTGCATAACGCCCATGCGTCACACATTGGCGGCGTACTGTCATGTGCAGACATTGTCGCAGTTCTTTATTCTGAAATTGCGAATTATAATATTCACAATCCCAAAGATCCTCTACGCGACCGAATTGTTCTCAGCAAAGGCCATAACGGCGTTGCCATATATGCTGCGCTTGCAGAGTGTGGTTTTTTTCCAATTAAGGATCTGGAATTGTATGGTAAAGATAATTCCCCTTTCTCATGCCATGTCTCTCACCGGCATGTTCCCGGTGTTGAAGTCAGTACTGGGAGCCTTGGACACGGCATTGGTATTGCTTGTGGGATGGCTATGAATGCAAAACTGCGGTGCAAGCCTTATCGAGTGTTCGCAATTCTTGGAGACGGAGAGTGTAACGAAGGCGAGGTTTGGGAAACTGCCGCTATTGCCGCACAGTATCATCTGGATAATTTCACCGTGATTGTAGATAAAAATGGTATGCAAGCTATGGGGAAGTGTGAGGATGTTTTGAACATGGAACCTCTTGCTGATAAGTGGAAAGCTTTCGGCTGGCAGGCAATTTCACTTGAAGATGGACATGACCATGCCGCGCTCTCTGAAGCGTTTCGCGCGGAACATAATGGAATGCCGAAAGTTATTCTTGCCAAGACTGTAAAGGGCAAAGGTGTCAGTTATATGGAGAACGAATTGCTTTGGCATTATAGAGATCCGCAGGGTGAGTTTTATGACAGAGCAATCGCTGAACTAGAGGAGGCGCGACCCCAAAATGCGTAACCATGTAATTAATGAAATATCGCTTCTCGCTGAACAAAATTCTGATATTCTGCTTGTCACAGCAGATCTTGGATTTCATGTGATAGAATCTTTTCGGGACAGACATCCCGACCGCTTTATCAATGTGGGCATCTCTGAGCAGAGTATGGCTTCTCTTGCTGCCGGTCTTGCTTTGGAGGGGAACACTGTTTTCATTTATTCTATTGGGAATTTCCCTACTCTGAGATGCATTGAACAAATTCGCAACGATATTTGTTATCACAACGCCGATGTGAAAATAATCAGTGTTGGTGGTGGGTTTGCTTACGGAACATTAGGAATGACACATCATGCTACAGAAGATATAGCTATGATGCGGGCGTTACCAAATATGAGAGTATACGCACCGGCAGACAGGATTGAGGCCATTGCCTGCCTTCATGATTCGATGCGATTTAAAAGCCCAGCGTTTATCCGTCTTGCAAAGGGAAATGAGCCGTGCATCTGGGGTGAGGCACAAATATCCGAAGTAGAAAAGCTTTTGCCTTATCACGCTGCTGGTACAGATGTAAATATTATCACGGTAGGTACAGCTCTTCAGGAAGGCATTGAGCTCCAACGTCGTCTCGCTGAGAGAGGTTACTCAACAGGTGTTTTTTCCGCCCCAACAGTAAAACCGCTTGATAAAGAAACTGTCTGCTTTCTTGCGAAAAACAGCCGCCTTTTAGTCACCATTGAGGAACATACAGTGAACGGCGGACTCGGTGGAACGGTCGCTGAAGCAATTTCTATGATACGTGAAAAGCATGCAGTACTTTACAGAGCCGGCTTGCAGGATACTTATACATCCGTAGTCGGCAGCCAATCTTTCTTACGTGAGTACTATGGGATTTCTGCCTCGGCTATTGAAAACGAAATAACAAGGCATCTATCATTTTGAGTTTTCTTGCCTACCCGGAGTAGGAAGCGATTCCAGTGATGCAGGTTTTTAATCAAGATTCAATCTTTTGTTTCCAGGGAGGAGAAGATCAATTGCTCGAAGAAAACCAAGTTACTTTGGCGATCCCAACGAGGGACCACGCAGCATATTTGGATCTCTTGTTTGACAATCTTCTCAAGCAGACTGAGCAGATCTCAATTATCGTGATCGACTCCAGCAGCGACGACAGTGCGAGGCGATGTTGCGAGCGCTTTAAGGACCTGCGGATACGCTTTTATTCGGTCCCCGTGAGCTATACTGCAGAGGAAAAATGTAGGTTCGCAATTCAGAAACTGGAGACAGAGTATATCTGGCTATGCGGAGACGGCCTGATTCCTGCTATTGATGTAGTCTTGCCTCTGTTGCGGGATAAAAATACCGACATGATCCATTTGGTAAATATGGACGCCCGCGATTGTCGGTTATACTTGTCGAAAAAGAGTTTACCAACTTCCATGACATACACTGACGCGGTGACTTTTTGCGGTGACTTCTTTTGGACAGCGACTTTTTTGGGGTCCCTTATTTTGCAAAGAAGTGTTGCTAAGATGTTGCTCGGGGACGTATTTGAAGCGTATCGGAATACTGGCTTCGAAATACCCTGCTCCGCCCTCGACGTACTTAGTCGCCGCCCTTGTCAAATCGCTGTCATGGCCATGCATTACTACACCCCAAATCCGCTCAAGGTGGCGTCGCTTTGGATGAACGGCCCACAAATCTTTGAAATTTGGGCTGAAAGAATGCCACAAGCGGTCCGCAAACTTCCAACGGCTTTTGATCCGATGAAAGATACCGTCATTCGTACAACAGCGGTAAACAATAATTATTTAAGTTGTCGCGGCTTGATCCGCTGGCGAAGCAGGGGCTTTTTTACAGCTACTGTCGAAAAGCAGTATGAGGCGTCACTGATGCAAACGAGCAATGTCCCGGTCTTTTACATGAGAATAATTGCCCGTGCGCCGGTCCTCCTGTGCAAGCTGCTGTATACTCCATTTGAACTCAGAAAAAAGTTCCGCGCACAAAGCCTGCTGAACAATAGAGAAAGGAAATCAGTGTAAGTATGCAAAAGAAATACAACTCTTATCTGGAAAACCCAAAGGCAGATAATGACACTGCAATTATTTACTATACAGATAACGGCTATCTGCCAATTCTGCACATTTCTCTAATCAGTCTGCTTGAGCATGTCAGCAAGAATACATATTATGACATCATTATTCTCCACGACGGCATTGATAAAGCTGACCAGGAACTGTTTCTTGTACTGGCTGACGGCAGGTACAATGTCTCAATACGTTTTTTTGACTGCAGATATTTCTGCTTTCATCTCTACAAACTTCCGGAACAATATCCAAAGGCCTTCTATGCAAGACTGTTTGTCCCTTGGATCCTCAAGGGCTACAGCCGGGCGGTCTGCCTTGGGGCTGATACAATCATCTTGACGGATATCGCCGAGTTGGGCGAATGGCATATTCCGGCAGGCACCTATGTGATTGCCAATAATTATCTGGACACGAGAGGAGGAACATCCAAGGACTGTCTGGACATGGACGTTTGTGTCCTGAATCTTGCAAAGATCAGAGAAAGCTTTACATGTGAAAAGACAGCTCATCTGGTCGAAAAAGCCGCTAGATTTACGCGCGACTGCGAGTTGCTTTGGAAACTGGCTGGCCATAATTATAATAGACTTAAAGCCGTTTGGAATGTGGTTCCGGCCGAGGTAAGGTACAAGAAAAAAGCCGCTGTTTTGGAGCAGGCCAAGGTTCTGCACTATCGCGGTTCGGAAAAGCCCTGGATGATACCAGATGCTTTTATGGCGGAATGCTGGTGGAAGTACGCCCGTCAATCCAACTACTATGAGGAAATCCTTCGAAGACTGTGCATTTGCTCCAACGATACACGAAGCCTGATTCGCAAAACAGGAGATTATCTCTTCCCAAAGGGGACGAGGAAAAGGGAACTGGTGAAGAAGGTCCTGCATGTCCACCGATAAGCATACGGCATTATATTGTGGAGGGTCCAATGAAGCTTGAAACTGATATTTTTCCCGCATTTATCCAGCCGGCTGCCCCGATCGTTTTCGAGTCTAGCGGTTATTTTATTCCCTACTTGAGCATTGCTCTGCAATCCATGATTAATTCCTCATCCCCGGATACGAACTATGATGTCATTATTCTATGTGATAAGGTGAAAGACATCGATAAAGAACGACTTCTTGGCTTATTGTGTGATCATGAAAATTTCTCTCTCCGCTTCTTTGACGTATCCGGTTTTGTCTCCGGGTTTATTAAATCTGCCCGGTATTCCTATATTACGGTGAACTATTATCGGATGGCTCTCCCTTGGATTCTGAAAAACTATGACAGGGCCGTGAACCTGGGGGCTGACATTCTGATCAAGAAAGACATCAACACATTATGCACCAGAGAGTTTACGAGAGAAGATGCCTTTCTTGCCGGGGCGCCAGACTTGGGGTATATTGGCAGGTTGAAAGAGGATATTCCCCAGTCTGAGCTGGATTTGCGTTTTCCAAGAGAATATGTCAATGCTGATATCCTGATATTTAATTTAAAACGCATTCGGGAATGCTATTCCCTTGACGAGATGATGGCGTTTTGGCAAAAATATCACTTCCGCTGTGCCGAGCAGGACGCGCTCAACAAGTTGTTCGATGGACATAAAGAAATGCTCGATCTCCATTGGAATACATATCCGGACCGGATGACCTCTACGGTAGATATCATGTGTACTACGGAGGAGGAAATTGCACTATGGAAAGAATGCCTGAAAGATCCTGCTTTAGTACACTTTGCGGCGGTACCCAAGCCCTGGAGTTATCCGGTGATCGGATACGGAGATGATTGGTGGAAGCTGGCGAGGCAATCTCTGTATTATGAGGAGATTCTGCGTAGGATGGCAAACCAAAAAAGTAAGAGAAACAGTTCGTTTCGAGAAATGCTTGACCTCACGCTCCCCAAGGGTACACAGCGCAGAGAGTTGGCAAAAAAGCTTAAGCCTGTTGAAAAATGGGGTTTAAATACCAGAAAAAAGACGAGTTTGTAGGCGTTGACCTGAGGAAGCTTTACTATATTCTGCTGAAAAAGCCAATGCACAACAAAATAAATTGAAAAGGATTGGCCTGTGATGACAGGAGTTGGATCGAGAATTGGAGGATCATATGAAAGTACTCATAACCGGAGCAACCAGCATGATCGGCTATGCCGCCAGTGAACGCCTTTTGCAAGATGGACATGAGGTCGTCGCAGTGGTGAGACGGGAGAGTGAGAAGCTAAAGGCGCTGACCGGGACAGGACGGGTAACGGTTGTGATCTGCGAGATGGAGGACTATGGATCTGTCTCAGAGCAAGTCCCTTTCTCCGTCGACGCTGCGTTCCTGACGGCATGGAACGGTACCAGAAGACCAGAGCGGGATGATCCCGTACTGCAGGAGACCAATTACAGATGCAACATGGATCTCTTACCAGAGCTGATTAAGATGGGCTGCAGGAAGATTGTCACCGCCGGATCCCAGGCGGAATATGGCCCTTGGACGTTGGATCGGAAAACAACCGAGGAAGACATTCCCCATCCAAACACAGAATACGGTATTTATAAACTTAAATTCTACCTGGATGCAAAAAAATATCTGGAAAATACGACCGTTCAGTTGATCGAGCCCCGCTTCTTCAGTATCTACGGACCCGAGGATTATTCTGGAACAATGATTATTTCCCTCCTCGATAAATTGCTGCGGAACGAAACCTGCGAAATGACTAAAGGCATCCAAACTTGGGACTATCTCTTCATTGATGATGCAATCGCCGGCGTGGAGAAGCTAGTCATAGAAGACGTCGCCCCAGGCGTTTATCATTTCGGTTCGGGGGATAGCTTCCAACTTCGACACTATGTGGAGGAAATGTATCGAATCACAGGGAGCAAATCCGAACTTCTGTTCGGTGCAATACCTTACCCCCCGACAGGGATGGTTAATGTAAACCCGGATGTATCCAAACTTATGGCGCTTGGGTGGACGCCCAAGACAAGCTTTGAGCAGGGTATCCGACAGATTCTCAACCACAGATTCCACTGTTGATGATTCCGTTGCCCGTATCCACGGGGAAGATCCAGAGGAATAAAAGGAGTAGTCACATGGGCATCTCGGAAAAGCTGCCGAACGCGTTTTCTCATTTCAATAAATATAAACCATTGATCCACGAGCTGGTCATCCGCGACCTCAAGGTCAAATACCGCCGGAGCTTTCTTGGCTACCTGTGGAGCCTGCTGAATCCGCTGCTGATGATGAGCGTCATGGCCGTGGTGTTCAGCCATGTGTTCCGGGCCAACGTGGATAATTACCCGCTGTATCTGATTTGCGGCCAGACCCTGTTCAGCTTCTTCACCGAGAGCACCAACATGGCGATGTACTCGGTACTCGCGAATGCCGGGCTGATCAAAAAAATCTACATACCGAAATTCATCTTCCCGGTCTCGCGCGTGACCTCCAGTTTCGTGACCATGAGCTTCAGCTTGACCGCGATCCTGATCGTCATGCTCGTGACCCGCGCGCGCTTTTACTGGACGATCCTGCTGGTCCCCATCCCCATCGTCTTCCTCTTCCTGTTCTGCTGCGGTATGGGCATGATGCTGTCAGCCCTGTCGGTCTACTTCCGGGACATCACCCACCTCTGGGGCGTGGCGACGCTCGCGTGGATGTACGCGACGCCGATCTTCTACACCATCGACATGATGCCAGAGCGAATCATGACCCTGATGAAGCTCAACCCGATGTACCATTTTCTCAACACTTTCCGCAATCTGGTCATGTTCGGCAACATCCCCGGACCGAACGCCTGGTTCGGCTGCATCTTGAGCGGGCTGGTGGTCTTCGCGCTGGGCCTGATCGTCTTCGGCAGGCTGCAGAAGGACTTTATCCTGTATATCTGACGGAGGGCGGAACATGGCAAATCCGATCATTGAGGTCAGCAACGTCTCCCGCCGCTTTAACCTTGCGACGGAGCGGACAGATACCATCAAGGAATATATTTTAAAAATGGCCAGGGGGCAGCTCTTTTTCAATGAGTTCTGGGCGCTACGGGACGTCTCCTTCTCTGTAGAGCCGGGGGATTCTCTTGCGCTGATCGGCCGCAACGGCTGCGGCAAGAGCACCATGCTCAAGGTCATTGCCGGCGTGATGAGTCCGACCAAGGGCCGCGTGAACGTGCGCGGGAATATTGCACCGCTCATTGAGCTTGGGGCCGGCTTTGACATGGATCTGACAGCAAGGGAAAACATCTATATGAACGGCGCGATCATGGGCTTTGACCGAAAATTCATGAACGCCCACTTCGACGAAATCGTGGACTTTTCAGAGCTTAATGACTTTCTCGATGTGCCGGTCAAGAATTTCTCCTCCGGCATGCTGGCGCGCCTGGGCTTCTCTATCGCTACCATCGTGGAGGCCGAAATTCTGATCGTGGACGAGATTCTCGCGGTGGGTGACGCTGCGTTTCAGCGCAAGTGCGAACAGAAGATGGACAATCTTCTGTCCGGCGGCACCACACTGATCTTCGTCAGCCACTCGGGCGAACAGGTCAAGCGCCTGTGCAGGAGGGCTGTCTGGCTCGACCACGGGCAGGTTCAGATGATCGGCGACAGCGCGGAGGTCTACGACGCCTATCAGCGTTTTCTGGATAACGGCTGCCAGTAAAGAAGGAGAACAACATGACGAATAAATACGACTATCTAATCGTCGGCGCGGGGCTGTACGGCGCGGTGTTCGCGCAGCAGGCGCGGGAGCGCGGCAAGACCGCCCTCGTCATCGACAGGCGGCCCCACATCGCCGGCAATGTGTATACGGAGACTGTGGAGGGCATCCACGTCCATCGCTACGGTGCGCACATCTTCCACACCAACGACCGCGCGGTTTGGGACTACGTGAACCGCTTCGCCGACTTTAACCGCTTTACCAATTCCCCTGTGGCAAATTACAAGGGCGAGCTGTACAGCCTGCCCTTCAACATGTATACGTTCAACAAAATGTGGGGTGTCACCACCCCACAGGAGGCCGCCACGGAGATTGAGCGCCAGCGCCGCGAGGCCGGGATTACCGAGCCGCACAATCTCGAGGAGCAGGCGATCAGCCTTGTGGGCCGCGACATCTACGAGAAGCTGGTCAAGGGCTACACCGAGAAGCAGTGGGGCCGTCCGTGTACCGAACTGCCCGCCTTTATCATCAAACGCCTGCCGGTCCGGCTGACCTTCGACAACAACTACTTCAATGCCCTCTATCAGGGCATCCCCATCGGCGGCTACACCCGCATGGTGGAGCGGATGCTGGACGGCGTGGAGCTTCGCCTGGGTATCGACTACCTCAAAGACCGCGAGGCCCTTGACGCGCTCGCGGAAAAGACGGTTTATACCGGTGCGATCGACGCCTTTTACGATTTCCGCTTCGGCCCGCTTGATTACCGCTCGGTCAGATTTGAGACGGAGCTTCTGGACATGCCGAACTTCCAGGGCAACGCGGCGGTCAACTACACGGACCGCGAGACGCCGTGGACGCGCATCATCGAGCACAAGTGGTTCCAGTTCGGCAAGGATGACGACGGAAACGACCTGCCCAAAACTGTTATCTCCCGCGAGTATTCCTCCGCGTGGAAGCCGGGGGACGAGCCCTATTATCCGGTCAACGATCAGAAAAACGCGGCGCTGTACGAAAAGTACAAGGCCCTGGCCGACCAGGAGCGGCGCGTCATCTTCGGCGGGCGGCTGGGCGAATACAAGTATTACGACATGGATCAGGTCATCGCCGCCGCGCTGAGAGCGTTCATAGAAGCATTTAAAGAATAAATATCAAAACAGATATTTACCCTTGACAATATTGATCTTCAAGAACTTGCATCTAAGCACCCCCTCAACAATAGACGCGCTCGTGTAGAACGATCTCTTCCGCTCGGTTTTGGATGCTCCTCATCCGTCTGACCCACTCCATCTGATCGGCAGCTTTGAGTGCTTCGGTCACGCCTTCCCGTTTGCTCATCTGCTGCATGATGCGTTCCAATTGTTCCTCACAGCTTCGGTCGATTTCGGCCAGGTGCTTGCCCAGCTTTCCGGTCGTCAGGAGATTCGTGTATAGTACCGGCCGATGTTCTCTCAGATACCGTTTCCTCATCCGGCCATATTTGCCAATAGGCTGCTGCTCGGATTCACCAACTATTAGATTGGGAAGGCGATAATCTCCGACCTTCGTGTAAGTGCCGCCGTGCTGCTCAAAGAGAGTTTCACTATGATTCATTTGATGACCCTCCATAAGATTTTCATATTTTTTTCTTCCTTGCAACAGCGGGTCATCTAACACCCATCTAACACTTTTCCGTTTTTCTGAAAAAATCGCAGGTTATTTGATGGCGTTGGGTTTCATGGTGCGACGACCGTGAAACCGTTGATTTTACTGGATTTTTCGTGGTTTTCCATGTGCTTTGATTGAGCCTCGGATGATGCCTTGTGACCCCTTTCCTATAAATGGGGTTCAAGAGGCCGGAAGTTCGAATCTTCTCACTCGGACCAAGAAAAATGCTTGATTTCAAAAGAAGTCAAGCATTTTTCATAACTTTTTGAGGACGTTCATACAGCCTGAAAAAGTAGCTTGACCACAATTTGACCACAATTGGGTTTTCACACATTAGAAAAATCAGCACGGATTAGACAACTGATCCGTGATTTTTTATGCTTGAAGCCCGGATTATATCACAAAACGCTGCCGGTCAACTGACCTTGAAAAGGGAGTCAAGCTTTTCTACGGCGTTTTCTTTGACTTTCTTTTGGACGTGCAGATAATGCTCAGTCATATCTATCTCGGCGTGTCCTACCAGGGCCTGGATCGTTTCGATCGCCACGCCCTGCGCCTGGAGCTGAGAAACATAGGTATGCCTCGTGGAGTGAGGAGTCAACACCCTGACACCTTCGACGGAAGAGACGGCGGCCTTAAACTTGTCTCTGAAGTTGGTCGGATTGATCGGCTTCTCGACGCGCTCGCTCTGCCAGATATAAGTATCTCCGCTCATATTGCGCATCGCAATGACATAGGGACGGATCTCCAGAGGAATGGGAATGTCCCGGATACTGTCATGCGTTTTGGGAGGACCGATTGAGACGGTACCCTTAACCTGCTTGACAGCCTGACGAACATGGATGACAGATCCATCCGGCTCCACATGCATGGGCTCCAGCGCGAGAAGCTCCTGGCACCTCATACCGGTGCCGAGCAATACACGAATGCCCAACCCGATTTTGTCCATCGGAAGCTGCTCCATGAGCGCCTGCACCTCTTCCTCGGTGAAGGAATCCTTGGGCTTAACCATGCTGTCGCGCCTCATCTTGTCTGCGAAGCGAACAGGATTTTTGCGAATCAGATCATTTGCCTCAGCTTTGTTCATGATTTGATAGAGCATCCCGCGCAGCTTTGCAACGGAGGAGCTTGCGCGCCCGTTCGCCTTTTCCTTCTGGAGGAATTTCTCTACATGATATGCCTTGATGTCCCGCAGCATCATTTTCCCGAAGAAACGATCCAGGATGCGAATTGTATACTAAAACTTCCCACATGTGACACTGCCAAAAATGTTATAGAGATTTCTGCTTTGAAAGCAAAAACCGCTTGAAAAAGAACGTAAAAATAGCATATAGCCTCGAAAAGCGGTATAATGTAGTCACC
>Ga0247611_10004308_pt1 | contig 19878 bp, 12 predicted proteins | sample 177DNAGHGhighgp2_FD_192422 | JGI IMG/M metagenome (GOLD analysis project Ga0247611, IMG submission 192422) | Sheep rumen microbial communities from Palmerston North, Manawatu-Wanganui, New Zealand - 1770 DNA GHGhigh gp2 | ecosystem: Host-associated > Mammals > Digestive system > Stomach > Rumen...
CCGACAGCAATATCTACATCTACGGCGGCCGCCTCGACGCCCGCAGCACCGGTCTCGGCGGTCGTGGCATTAAAGCCGACGGCAATATGACCGTGGGCCGCATCGGCGACGACGATGCGCTGGTGCATGTCTATGTCCAAACCAGCGGCAACCCCGTTAACGCCATAGGCGGCGGTGGCCACGGGTCTTGGGGTGGCAACGAGTCCGACTACTTCAAAGGCCTGCCCAAAGGCATCAAGATTGAAGGCAACCTCTATTTCAACAGCGGTCATGTGGGTGTCTTCTGCGCCCAGAGCAGCGGCGACCCCAACGGTGAGGCCATCGAGAGCAAGGACAGCCTCTTTATCAATGGCGGAATCATTGAAGCCAACGCCTTCGACGACGCCCTCAATGCGGCAAACTACCTCGAAATCAACGGCGGCAAACTATGGTGCTACTCTCGCGGCAACGATGCCATAGATTGTAACGGAAACACCAATGTCAACGGGGGATTCATCATCGCCAACGGACGTGAAGTAGGCTTTGACGCCGCCACCGATGCCGGCGGACACTTCGCCCTCAACGGAGGCACACTCATCTGCCAAGGCGACAGAATGGGAGCTTGGGACCGTCCCAACGTCAGTGGACATCAACCCTACCTGCAAATCACTGCAACCGACTCCTACTGGCGAATTACCATCAAGAATTCCGCTGGAGAGATAGTGCTTATGTATAATTCTAGAGCCTACCGCTTGATTAAAGGCAACGGTTTTATCGAGAACTATGCCGACCCCGGAACCGAAACCACACGTCCCAGAGCCGTCAACAGCTACCCCATTGTCATTTCCAGCCCCGACATCACCAGCGGCACCTATCAATACTGGGATTCATTCTTCTACGGTGGCACAGGCTGGCACGGTTTTTTCACCGGCTCAGAACCTTATTTGTGGGGAAACCCCAAAACCGCCACAGCACAATAACAAATAAAATCAACAAGGGCTGGAAAGCGTTCTTCGTTTTCCAGCCCTTTGCTATTCTCTGCCTTGCAAGGTCTCCACCCATCTCACAAAAACTCCACGTATCTCGCGTATTACACGTATATAATTCACTACCTCGCAAGAACTCCACATATCTCACAAAATTTCCACGTATCACGCGTATCACACGTATAAAAATCACTTTTACTAATAATACTTGTGATACGCGAGATACGTGGAGATAAATAACGTGGTTTTTCTCTACTCTCGCTTTATCGCACGTTGGCCTCGAGGTATTTCCGCACCTGGTTCTTCACCCTGAGGGTGTAGTCGCTCAGGTAGTCTTTCTCCTCTGGCTTGTACATCTCTGCATACAATATCTTACCAAGCTCGATCTTGGGTTTGGAGATATTGCCCGTCACGTCGATGGCCAGTCGGGCAGGCAGGGGACATTTGAGCAACTCGAGGTGGTAGTTGCACTTATTGTCGAGCGAATGATGTCCACTGATGCAGAGCTGATAGTTGTGCAGATTGAGCAGGAAAGGATATACGGTGATGTTCTTGCGGACCACCTGCGCCTCGACACTGATGCTGTCCACACCGATATTGTTGTCTTTCTCCCTCCAATTCTTGAACTGCAGCAAGCGAGCCATGGAGGCAAGGCTTTCATTGTCCAGCACCACAAGGTCTTTGCCGTTGATGGCCATGGCACCGAGGAGGGTGCTCATCTTGGGCTTATAGAAAGCGTCGAGGGCGCACTCCGCCGCCAAGTGGAAGTTGGCCTTGCCCTTGAAGGCTTTAAGCATCGGCACAAGGGTGTCGATGGAGGGAATCATCTCCAGCAGTTCTTCAATCTGGATGTCGAGCAGATGGAAGTCTAGTCCTGTGAAGAGGTTGTTCACCCTGGGCGACTTATACACGCCTGTAAGCTGCATGCGGGCAGCCTTGCAGGTGAAACCCATCTGGTCGAGCACCGCCACGCCGTCGTTGACAGTGAGCGAGCCACCCAGTGTGTTGAGGTCGTTGCCGAAAGCCACACAACGGGCAATGTGGGTGTTCAGGCGCACGTTCACGTCTTTGGGCACAATAAAGGGGTTGGCCTCCTTAGGCACATTGTCCTCGACACGTTGCTGTGCCAAGGTGTCCTCGTCGGTTCCCATACCGCTGAGGATGCCCATCAGCTGGTCGATGTCGGCATATTGCGAGTTAAAATCCAGTGTCCCGCGCAGCATACCCTTGTGGCTGAGCCAATCCTCAACACCATACACCTTGCCCGCCAAATGGTAGTCCGACACGCCCCATAGCAAATCGGCTTGCTCGATGTTGCACACCTCGGGTTTGTAGTTGAACTTAAAGGAGGTCATACGCACTGCCTCGGACATGTTGTTCATTGCCAACACGGCGCGGTGTATGTCAATATCCACATCTGGATTCCACTGCTTCAGGACATTGTCCTGCGTCGAGTCGTTCTTCACGCTACCTTTCAGCTTCAGGGTGTCCGAGTAGACAATCATCGAGTCCATGTTGACATTCAGCTTGCTGGCTCCGATGCGGAACGACGCCGCCAAGGGCTGCTTTTTGTCCAGGATATTCGGAATACCCACATTGATATCCGGACTGGTCACCTGGGCATCGAGGTTCATATTATCCATCTTCACATCCAGCTGTCCACCAATAATATGCGCGCCAATCAGTTCTGCCACCTTGGCACTTTGGCGCTTGGTAGGCAGAGCCAAGGCGACATTCAGCTGGGGCGAGGAGGCATGTATGCTGTCCCAACGCACCTTCATGTTTTTCATATAGAGGTTTCCACCCAGCTGGATACGTTTCAAATCCATATCTGTCAACGCGCTCAGGCGACTCTTGGCCTTCAGGTCCACACGGGTGGTGCCTTGCAGGTCGAGCGGCATAGTGTCGGGCAGGAAAGGACGCAAGTCGGGCAGATTGAGGTCGCCCTTCAGGCGGGCGTCGACAAGCATATCGCCCATCAAGTCGTCGACGGTGCCTGTAATGCCCACGGTGGAGTGGCTCATCTTGGCATCCAGTTGGTGGATTTCCACCTTCGAGACCCCTTTATAGGCACTGTCCGTCGAGAGGTTCACATTGGCGCTGACCCTTGCCGTGATGTTGCGCAGCGGGGCGGGCAGCATCTTGGGAGCGGCGAACGACCCTTTGTCCAGTTCGACATCGGCGTCGACCAAGGGCATACGGCCCTCGTCCATCACACCATACACATGTGCTGACAGCTGTGCCTTTCCGTCCACCTTCATCCCGTTCAGGCTCTTGGTGATAAACGGGGGCAACATGGCCAGCAGGTCTGCCACCTGCCATTTGTCCGACTGCAGTCTGATGTCAACCTCCATCGGGCGTTCCTCCTGGGCCAAAGCCACATCGCCGTCCACATCCAGCTTGTAATCCGCCAGACGGAGCGAGGCTTCATCCAGCGCAAAACGCATCTTGTCGACATTGGCGCGGAACGGCACATCAAGGTCCAGCAGACCGTGGCGCGAGGCCGACATGGCCTCGGTGGTGAAAGCCTGTCCCCCGGCGGCAAGATAGCCTTCGGGCAGCGACAGCCTCATGCGTCCGCGCAGCGAATCGGTGGTTCCCGCCGCCTCGGCACGCAGCACGACATCGGTAGCGTTGGCGCAGAGAGCGGGATGCCCGGCGCTGTCGACCATATCCAGCAGCAGTTTGTCCACCGTCATCTTCATGTCGGCATCGATAACGGAATGCAGCAGCGAGCCCTTAATGTCCATATCCACACCCCCCACTTCAGCCAGCATGCGCTGAGGGAGGTTGCAGTACTGAGCCTGCAGATTGTTGACGCTCAGTTTCTCCAACTGTATTATCTCGGGTAGCGACGACTCGTCGGTGGGTTCCTCCTCCTCTTTGTCGCTGGTGACAAAGACATCCAAGTTGCTCCACCCGTCGGGGGCGGTATAGAGATTGGCCTTGGTGTCGTCGAGACGGATTTGGTGCACCACCACAGCGCGGTCTTTCAGAAACGCCTTCAAGTCCAGCCCCACGGTCAAGGATGACACCCGTGCAAGGGTGTCGTCATGCACCATACTGGCCGCCAAGGCATTGTCGGCGGGAATCTGATAGGGGTTCACCAGCACCACGTCCTTCACTTCCACCCCCACATCGGGCCATGTCTTGAAGAGCGACAGCCCCACCTTGCCGAGATGGTATTCGCAAGTGATATAGTTCGAAGCCAAACCATTGACTATTGATGTAAGCCTGGCCGGGGTGAAAAGCAGCCAGCAGAGCACAGCCACTGCCACCACAATAATCCCCAGCAGCGACCCCACGGATATGAGGGCTATTTTCCAACCTTTTTTCATGATTGTTATCGTACTTTGACAAATGTTCTGTTATCGCCATACATGTCCTTCCACACCAGGGTGTCCTGCGTCTGGCGGGTGACAGTGTAGTTCTCGTAGGCATGCTGACCCATCTGGCCCGCGTAGTCGATTTCAAGATGAGACCCCACGGTCGTCCAACTAAAATGCAGCACCCCCTCAGTGTCATACTCATGCACATCGTCCGCCTCGTCCCAGGTCAACCCCGAGCCGTCGGACTTGAAACGCCAGAATTCCGTTGTTTTGTCGGTGGCATGCCATTTGCCCACAAGGTCATCCTTGTTGATCACTACGTCCAGGTCGTCGATACAGCTGACCATCGAGGCCATTCCGGCCAACAGCAGAAAGCAATATAAAACACGTTTTTTCATAAACCTTCGTATACATAAATGTCGCGATAAGTACGTCCCACGCCCTCATAGTCGAGCCCGTAGCCCACTATAAAGTCGTCGGGGATTTCCTTGCCTATATAATCTATCTTGTAATTCCTCTTGAACTTACCAGGCTTGAAGAGGAAGGTGCAGATGGCGATACTCGAAGGTTCCAGCTGCCTCAGTTGGCCGAGGACATACTCCATCGAGATGCCGCTGTCGATAATATCCTCCATAATCACCACATCGCGGTGTCGGCACGCTTGCGGGAAACCCATCACCTCCTTCACCTTGCCGGTTGTAGCCATGCCCGAATAGGACGAATAGCGGACAAACGACACCTCGGCATCGAAATCAAGCTGTCGTACCAAATCGGCGGCAAAGACAAAACTGCCCGTCAGCACAGGACAGAGGATAGGGTTACGCCCCTTGTAGTCGCGCGACAGCTCAGCAGCCACGCGCCGCACTACCTCCTGAATCTCCGACTCGGGCAGATACAATCTGAATTGTTTGTCCAACACCTGAATCTTTTCCATTATTCAAGCTATTTGAATGTGTCTACTGTTGCAAGTAGCGAAACACATTCGTCCTTTCACCTTCAATCCTCTTCGTGCTCGATGCTGTCGAGCACCAGGCGGCAGCCGAAATAGCTGTAGCCATACTCGGGCAGATACCAGCTGCGCTCGAAGACGCTGCAACCCCACGTAGGGCTGTTGAAGCAGCCGCCGCGCAGAATGCGGTTCTCGCCCGTGCGGGGGCCTTGCGGGCAGTTCTGGGGCGAGGCGCTGTAGGCCTCCATCCAGTCGCTGCACCACTCCATCACGTTGCCCCCCATATCATACAGTCCCAACTCGTTGGGCAGCAACCGCCCCACGGGGTGACTGTGGCCGTTGCTGTTGCCGCCATACCAGCAGGTCTCCCACACCTGGCTTCGCACACCGGGATAAGGGGTGTTGTGGCTCCGTACCCCGCCGCGCGCGGCATACTCCCACTCGGCCTCGGTGGGCAGGCGGAAACGGTAACCGGTCATCTGGCTGAGACGGGCCACGAAAATCTGTGCCGCGTTCCACGACACCTGTTCCACAGGCAAGCTGTCGCCCTCGGCCCATTTCGACGGGTTCTCGCCCATCACGGCCTTCCACAACCCCTGCGTCACCTCATGCTGCCCCATGTAGAACGTGTTCACCGTCACCTTGTGGGTGGGCAGTTCATCGGCATAGGTGTGGTGCTCGCCATGGGGATGGGTGCAGCCCATCACAAAACTGCCGCCCTCGACAGGCAGCATGCGGAACACCAGCGTGTCGACATACACCAGCAGGGCGCCGTCGTCCACCTCCACAAGAAAGGAGAGGTCGGCCGAATCCACCCCGCGTATCTCCGACAGGCGAATGGCCTCGATGGTCAGCCCTGTGCCGGGCTCCACGTCCTTGCCCACAGCGCCCGTCAGACCCTTCAAAGGCTCGGTATAGCGTCCGCCGCCCACCGACACCCGCACGCAGATGTCGGCACGTCGGTCGAGCGTATACCGTATGGCCAGCGAGTCGTTGCGGAGAGTGAACGACACATCGCTCACCACCTGTGCCCTCAGCACCGGCAACGAGAGTACGAACAGCAATATGGCAAAGCAGCGTTTCAAATTCGTTATTCCGTTAATTCGTTAACGTATGAATCGACTGATTGATTAACACGTTCACACATTAACGCGTTGACACATAGTCACGTTTACGCATTCATGTGGGCGTCGCTCCACGCCTCGGGATTCTTGCGCCAGGCGGCAAGGCTCTCCATCTCCACAGGACGGATGTACTCCTCCTTGCAGGCCACCTCGATCAAGGTGTCGTAGTTAGTAAGCGTGTGCAGCTCGACGTTGGCGTCGGCAAAATTGCGCTCGGCCACGGCAAGGCCGTAGGTGAAGATAGCGGCCATACCCTTCACGTTGCAGCCGCGTTCGCGCAAAGCGTTCACGGCGATAAGGCTGCTCTTGCCTGTCGACACGAGGTCTTCGATGACCACTACCGACTGGCCTTCGTGAATCTCGCCCTCAATCTGGTTGGTCAAGCCGTGCGACTTGGCCTCGGAGCGTACATACACGAAAGGCTTGCCCAATTCCTGGGCCACCAGGGCGCCCTGGGCGATGCCGCCCGTGGCCACACCGGCCACAACATCCACGTCGCCCCAATACTCGTTCACCACGTCGACGAAACGCTGACGGATGAATGTGCGTATCTCGGGATACGAAAGAGTGACACGGTTGTCGCAATAAATGGGCGATTTGCGACCCGACGCCCATGTAAACGGGTGTTCGTTGTTTAGTTTTATTGCTTTGACTTGCAGTAAGAAAGTGGCCGTCTGAAGGGCCATGTCGTTGTTTGTTTTCATAACGCAAAGATACGCTTTTTTTTTGATTCGGAGAAAAAAATAATTCACCTTATTCCCAAACCCCAATCCGACGGCAACAACACCGATGCATACACCCGCAATCCACCAAGCAGTACCAACCTCAGAAAGAGGTAACAACAGCCAAACGAAAGCCAAACCGCCAGCTCGCTCACCTGTTCCTCCCTTCAATCCAGTATCGTTACAGCATCGTCACAGCATCGTTACTCGATATGGCAAAGGAAAACGAATGGATAACGAGCCTACCAGTATCCTGTATTGAACGACGCTTCTATGGTGTAGGGCAAACCGGACGGGTTGGAATGGAGTTTCGGTGGAGTCAGGGTGGAGGAACGAGCAGGGAGCATGGGCGGATAGTAGTCCCTTGCTTCGACAGAATCACGATATAAATACCTGATATAAGGAACAGAACTAACAACAACCGCCTTATTACTCCCTCTTCACATGACACTTTCAATAAAATGTAAACATTTCAACCGTCTCTGAAACAAGATTCCTGCCTTTCGCAAATGTTAAATAATTTGCAAACAATAAACTCATTTACAATATTTTACACAATTCAAAAATGAGCAGGAACAAAAAAAATCGATTTTGGAAGAAAAAATTGACTATATTTGCAACAATTTATTCGAGCATGCAGACCCGGCTCCTATAGATGCACAATGAATGGCGGGTCTATAACAAAAAACACTCAAACAATGAAAAGGACAATTACACTGTTTCTCTTTATGGCGGCGGCATTGATACCGCTGTCATCAAGAAGCCAGACGGCTGTAGACACTGTGCCTTACAGTTGCGACTTTGAGAACGCTACCCAAAACGGGCGTTGGACAATGGTGAACGGGTCGTGCTACAACTACCTGATTATCGACACCCTGGCCAACACCACGCCGGGCGGTCATTCCTCGATGTACGTTACACAGCAGTATGTGACACCGCACTCGAATTTATACAAGGTGGGGTCATCGACTGCAGGCGACTCGACTTATGTTCAGTCGCGTGTGTTTGCCTACACCTTTTTGTATTTCCCCGCAGCGGGTGACTACGATGTGGGGTTCTGGTGGCACTGCAAAGGCGAGACGATTTACGACTATGGCCGTTTGCTGCTGACACCGTCGTCTTATGTATTCACCGCCAGCACCATTGGCTGGGACACTGCGAGCAGTATTCCCGGCGAGATACTGAGTGCCGTGACTACCCCGAGCACCTGCATCTCGCTGAACGGCACACAACCCCTGAGCGGCAGCGCCGAGCTGCGTTACTACAGCCAGACGTTCACCGTCAATGCGGCAGGCACCTACTGCCTGGCCGTGATGTGGATGAACGACGGCAACACGGGCGAGAATCCCCCGCTGATGATTGACGATATCCAGATTGTGCCGCATGTTTGCGATATGCCGGCGGATGTACGCGTCGACCGCCTGACCGACTCGTCGGCGACATTGATGTGGGACGGCGACGCACCGCTGTATGAAGTGATGTGGGACACCTGCGGTTCGACCTGGACGTTCGGCCATATCGACACCGTGTCGACAAACAGCTACACGATGAACGGATTGTATCCGAATGCTGAATACGAGTTTGTTGTAAGAGGTCTCTGCACTACGTCTGCCAGTCTGATGTCCACCTATCATGTGAAGGTGCCGGACACCACCTGCGGCATGCTATACACATTCCCCTATACTTTTAATTTCGACAGCGCGACATCATACGGTGCAGCCGACGTGCCGCCTGTGATTCCCTGCTGGGGCCACTTCAACGATGCCCACAGCGCATCCTATTTTGGATACCCCTATCTGAACAACAGCGCTGCCCATGCCCACACGGGTTCCTACAGCCTGTATTTCTACTATACCTCCACCATGAACTATCCGCGTCGTTGCGGCGTCTTCCTGCCCAGGCTGGGCGACACGGTGGATGTGCGCAATCTTGTGGTGGATTTCTGGCTGAGTTCGTCAAGCACGACGTACTACCCTCGCATTATGGTGGGTGTGATGACCGACCCGTTCAATGTCAACTCCTTTGTTGCCTGCGACACGGTGACCACCAACCTCGTCGCACCGCAGCACTTCACGGTGACACTGAGCAACTACAATGGCAACGGAAGGTATGTTGCCTTGATGATGACAAAGCCGACGACGAACACGCTCTTCTATGCCTATATCGACGACATCACGCTGAACTTCGAGTCCTGCATCCGTCCCGGCATCATCGAGAGCAATATCGGCGACACTGCAGCCTCGTTTACCTGGGCCAACACGGGTGCCTACTACTATGAATGGCGTGCCGAGATGCCGCTGAGCAGCGACACTTCGACCCATTCGACCAGCGACACTACCCTGTCGTTCACCGGTCTGCAGCCCAATACAAGCTACACATTCTATGTACGCTCGCACTGTGCCACCGCCGGACAGTGGAATACGGTGAACTTCACCACCGCCTGCGGCCCGCTGAGAGTATTCCCCTGGGAGGAAGGCTTTGAGGATTGCGCCACAGGTACGCGCACCTCGCATCCCTGCTGGCGTTTCCTGAGCGACGGCAGCGGCACTTACGACAGCTACTATCCCTATATCAACTCGGGAAGCAGCTACGCTATCGGCAAGTACATATATATGTATCTGCCCCCGATGAATACCACCACCTCCGGTATGCCCACTTGGGAATGCGTGGTGCTGCCCGAAGTGGACACCAATGTTGCTGTGCTGAACCAGTTGCGGCTTAGTTTCTACGCCACAACCTCCAGCACTTCGTATTACGACTATCTGTATATCGGTACGGTGAGCGACCCGAACGACGCCAGCACCTTTGTGGCATTCGACTCGGTGTATGTTAACGCCACACGCCCGCTGTATCACGAGGTGAATCTGTACAACGCCACTCCACACCGTTCCTATCTCGCCTTTATGGGTTACAGCGATTCCACAGCATACCGCTACTTCTATCTCGATGAGGTGAGCCTCCAGTTCATCCCCGACTGCCCGAAGGTGGAGGATGTATATGTGGACAACATCACCACCACCTCTGCCGACGTGCATTGGATGGACACCCTGACCTCCGGAGGATGGGACGTGTATCTTGGACACACGGGATTCAATTTCCACGACAGCACCGCCGTCCATGTTACGGACACGATGATTTCGTACCTCAATCTGCAACCCAACACGGAGTATGATGTGTGGATTCTGCCCTACTGCCCGGACAACGGCATTGCAGAGCCCTGCCGCATCACCTTCCGCACCTACTGCGTAGCTGTCGACTCGTTGCCTATCGTCCTCGACTGGGAAGATGTGGCGGTGTCGACCAGCACCACGCGTCCCGAGATTCCCTGCTGGACCTACAACTCCGATGCACAGATGTATTACTACCCATACGTCTCCAACTCAACCACGTACCAGCATCTGGGCTCGAAAGCCTTGTATTGGTACCACCCCGCCTCACCCGGCGTCAACTATCCCGACAGCTTCATGCTGGTATCCCCGCAAATCAACACCGACATCTTTAACATACAGAACGTGGTAGTGAAGTTCTGGACCAAGGCCACCAGCGCCACCTACCATCCCACCTTCCAGATTGGCGTGATGACCGACCCGAACGACGCCAGCACCTTTGTTCCCTGCCAGACCGTCAGCACCGACGGCACCACCAACTGGCAAGAGCTGGTTGGCGGCCTGACCAACTATACCGGCGAAGGGACCTTTGTGGCCATCCACGACGTGCACCCCACCACAGGCAGTGCAGCATGGTATGCCTATGTCGACGAGATTACCATCGGATACACCACCTGCCCGCCGCCCGCCATTGAATCGGTTGAGGCCACTTCGGACAGCGCCTTCGTCACCTGGACTGGCACATCGTCCAGCTACCTTGTGTCGGTTTCCGGCGGCTCGTCATTCGGCAATGAAACACTTGTCAACGACACGACATACATCTTCAGCGGACTTACGCCTAACACACCCTACACGGTATATATCAGGGGACTGTGCGGAAGCGACACCAGCGATATGGTGAGCTCCAGTTTCCGCACCGAGTGTGTACCTGTCGACGTGCTGCCCTTCTCCTATGGCTTTGAAGGCGTAGCCACAGGTTCTGCCGCCGAGTTCCCATACTGCTGGAAGCGCGTTGTGGCTCCCGGAGCATCGACCAACTACTTCCCGTATGTCAGCAGCGGCACCGCTTCGCGTACCGGCAACCAATACCTCTATTGGTACGGTTCCACCTCCTCCTCATATCCTGCATACACATTCTGCGTATTGCCTGAACTGGGCAGCAACTACAACATTGCCAATACCTCCATCACCTTCTGGGCAAGACCCACCTCGACGAGCTACCACCCCGTGTTTGTTGTGGGCGTGATGAACGACCCCGACTCGGCAGAGTCCTTTGTGCCGGTCGACACCGTCTATGTCGAGAATGTCCTCGAATGGCAGGGCTTTGAATCCTCGTTTGCCTCGTATACGGGCAACGGCACCTTCCCCGCATTCAAGATTAACCGTCCCACTTCGTCTTGGTACTGCTATATGGACGACGTGGAGCTGTACCTTACCCCTAACTGCGCACGTCCCTCCAACGTACACGAGAGCAACACAACCACCCACGGTTTCGACCTGGCATGGGACAGCATCAGCGGCGCATTGGGATACCAGGTACGCCTGTCCAGTCCTAACGGCGATACAACCTTCTTCTGCTCGACCAACAGTACCTCCGTCACCGGTCTCGCCAGCAGCTCCGCATACCAAGTAGAGGTGCGCTGCATCTGTTCCGCCACCGACACCAGTTTGTGGAGTTTCGCCCATGTGGCACGTACCGCCTGCGGTCTCATCTCCACCTTCCCCTATTTCCAGAGCTTCGAAAACGAGAACACCGGAGCCAGCAACACCAACACATTCGCTTATTGCTGGCACCACCTGAACAACGCATCTAGCTATTATGGCTATCCTTACATCTCGGCATCGACCAGCTATGCCCACACCGGTGCGAAAGGTATGTACTGGTACGGCAGCACCACCGCCAACACCTATGGTGACTACTATTGCATCGTACTGCCCGAGGTTGACACCACGGTGGCACCGGCCAACAACCTGATCCTCTCCTTCTGGGCCAAGTCCTCCTCCACCTCGTATACTCCGGTATTCAAGGTTGGCGTCATGACCGACCCGGACGACATCACCACCTTTGAGGGAGTCGACACCCTCACCATCAACGGCAACACCACGTGGACAGAATACACCTTCACCTTTGAGGGCTACACCGGGAACGGTTCGTATGTGGCCATCAAGGCTGACCGTCCCACTTCGACATGGTATGCCTATATGGACGACATCACGCTGAACCACGTGACCCACTGCCTGCCTCCTGCCAATGTCCAATACACCTCGACGACGACGGATGCCACCATCCGCTGGACCTCGGAGGCCAATAATCACATGTTCAGCTACCGCGAGCTGGGCAGCAGCGACGCTTTCACCACCCTGCAGCTCACGGACGACAGCGTAGTCCTCAACGGGTTGACACAGAACACCCGCTATGAGTACGAGCTGTTAGCCATCTGCGACTCGGCAGACACCAGCTCGGTGGTTGCGGGCTTCTTCCAGACGGAAATCTGCGACAACCCCGCCTTCGACACTGTGGGGCATGAGCTCTATTCCAGCAACTATGCCTATCTGCCTTTCTATGAGTATAACCAGTATACTTACACCCAGCAGATAATCGATTCGGCCGAGATGGCCGACCTGGTGATGGTGGATGCACTGGAATTCCTCACCTACAGTCCCGTCAACAACGCCGAGAACTGCACCATCTATCTCGGTCAGACCGACCGCACAAGCTTCCGTTCGGGTGCCGACTGGCTCCCGGCTGACAGCCTGACTCCCTACTTCTCCGGAAACATGAATATGACTGCCGGCTGGAACCGTTTCACCTTCGACTCGGTGTTTACCTGGGACGGCCACAGCAATGTGGTAGTGGCAGTGCTTCGCTCCGGCGCTGAAGATTATTACGGCAGCTATACCTCGCAAAAACGAGTGAACCTGATGGACAGCAATGTGGCCATCTATACCAGCAGTTCGGGAGTACCCATCCGGATTAACTCCACCATCCCCGCCGGTACGCTGGTGCAGTATCGCAACATGATGCGCTTGGTCACCTGCGGCGATCGTACCTGCCATGTTCCCGAAATTGACAACATCAGCACCACATACACTACAGCCACTATCGAGTGGACTGGCGGCATGGGCAGCTATGAGGTTGCCGTGAAGCTGGCCAGCGAGATTGAATGGCCCGAAGCCACAGTGGTGAACACGATGTCGTACAGCATCGGCGACCTGATGCCCGCTACTGCTTACTCCTACTCCATCCGCCAGATTTGCGACACCAACTACTATTCGGATTGGAATACCGGTACGTTTGTGACGGATACGATGCCGTGCGATATTCCTGCCAACGTGAGAGCGGTCAGCACCAGCGGACGCGAGATTGTGCTTGACTGGACAGCCGAAGTGGACACCAACACTTGGCAGGTGCACATGTTCAACACCATGGTGGACGAGGTGATAGATGTCACCGTTCATCCCTTCACTATCGATGGTCTGGAGCCTGCCACCACTTACTACTTCACGGTGACAAGCCTGTGCGGCGGCGGCATTGTGATGAGTGACCCGAGCGACACGCTGGCGGTGATCACCGACGAGTGCGCCCCCGTGGAGAATGTCGCAGTGTCGGACATCACTGCTACAACAGCTCAGGTACGCTGGACCGCCGGTAGCAACAACACCGGCACTTGGCTGGTGAACTATGGCTACAGAGGTATGGATCCCGGCACCAACAGGATTGACACTGTCACCACCACCAGCCATACGCTGACAGGCCTCGAACCGGAGACGGAGTACGAAGTGTTCATCCGCTCTATCTGCGGCGAGGACTGGATGAGCATCTGGGCTTCGACCAACTACTTCACGACCACTCCCAATATCGGCATCGACAACGTGGGTGCCAACCCGCACTATGCTATCCGCCCCAACCCCGCATCGCAGAGCACTACCATTGTGCTGAACGATGTTGAGGGACGTGCTACAATCACCCTCATCGACATGCAGGGCCGCACACTCACCAGCGCGGAAGTTGAATGCACGGGTACGGCAAGCCATACACTCGACCTCACGGGAATGGCCCAAGGCACTTACTTCGTACGTATCTGCACGGGCAGGGATACCTACATCACCAAACTGGTGATCAAGTAATCCGGCTCATCAGTTATACCCTTCGGGACGGATACCTTGGCAACAGGGTATCCGTCCTTTTTTTATCCCAAATCGGTCATTAGGAAACCGAAAACTCCTACGGAGTATAATTTGAGAGGGGTATGACGTTGGCTATTAAGCGAGAGCTCCTACGGAGCACCTGCCGAATCGTGCAATGCAAGGGGAATATCCCTGCCCCGTAGGGGCTTTCGCTTAGTAGCATACCAAGTTGATAGATAGGATATTTCTCCATCGGAGATTTCGAATAGGTATATTCCATCGACCGATTTGGGTTTATCCCATTTATGCAAGACACATTGTCGTTTTCTAGAAACACAATATTCAACAAGTCACAATAAACAGAGCGGGGCGCCGTTATAAAGAGCAATGATTATAGCTTACAACGAATCACTGATGCAGCTTTGTCCCGCCTCGCAACGGAGCAGAGCGGCTGTGCCCGACGGCTACACCGTGGCGGACGACTTCCGTCTGGACGATTGTTTCGATTATCTGACCTCAGGGCAGGGCAATATCTGGGTGTGGACCAGCCGTCCACCACACAGCGTGGCGGAATACCTTCACTGCCGTTTCCGCTATGTGAAGGCTGCCGGGGGGCTGGTGTGCACGGACGACGGCGACTGCCTGATGATATACCGTGGAGGGCGGTGGGACCTGCCCAAGGGCATGGTGGAACGGGGCGAAACCCTTGCCACCGCAGCACTGCGCGAGGTGGCCGAGGAGACAGGCGTAGCGGCCTGCCCCTCAGTCCGGCTTGTCGCCAAGACGTACCATATCTACGACAAATACGGGGGATGGCATCTGAAGCAGACCTCGTGGTTTGCCATGCGCGCACAACGTATCCAGCCCCGCCCGCAAACCGAGGAGGAGATAACGGAGGCCGTATGGGTGCCTGGCGAGGTATGCCTCGACCGCCTGTCGACATCTTACGCCTCGCTGCAAATCCTTGCCAATACGGCCAAGGACATCGGTTTCTTTGCCTCCCATCCTACTATTCATCAATAACGAAAACAAACACTTCCTTGCCTTGAACCCTTATCATATAGCACTGACACTGATTCCCGGCCTGGGATGCAAGAGCATCCGGCAACTGCTCGGCATCTGCCGGAAGCCTGAGGAACTCTTCGCCATGTCGCATGCCCAGCTGCAAGAAATCTTCCAAAACCACCATGCCATCATTGCCGACATCGAAAGCCGCAGACCTTTGATGCTGGCAGAGCAACAGATTCCCCTGATGCAGGGTTATGGCGTTGACACCCTCTTCTGCACCGAGGAGGAATACCCACAACGTCTGAACGAGGCGGGATGCGAGGACACACCGGTGCTGCTCTACCGCATAGGGCGGAGCGACCTGAACGCGAAGCACACTGTGGCGATGGTGGGTTCACGCAAATGCACCGACTACGGCCGCACCACCACCCGTCGTCTGGTTCAGGAGATGAAAACCGACAACACTACAATCGTAAGCGGACTGGCTTACGGCATCGATACCACAGCCCACACAGCGGCGTTGGACAACGGCCTGCCCACAGTGGCGGTGATGGGCCATGGACTCGACATCGTGTACCCTTACCAGAACCGCCTGCTGGCAAGAAAGATTGTGGAGCAGGGCGGTACGCTACTGAGCGAATACCCCGTTGGAACAGGCATCAATGCCGCCTATTTCCCTGCCCGCAACCGCATCGTGGCGGCGCTGAGCGATGCCACTATCGTGGTGGAGGCTGCCGAACGCGGCGGCGCACTGATAACGGCCAACATGGCCAACAGCTACCACCGCGAGGTATTTGCTGTACCAGGACGGCTTGGCGACCCCCTGTCGGAAGGGTGCAACAACCTGGTGATACATAACAAAGCGGTGATGATACGCAACGCAGGCGACCTCTTCTACCAGATGGGGTGGAAGAATACCTTCGACCGCCAGCGACAGAAAGAGGAGCAACTGGCCATCTTTTCTTCGCTGAGCAGCAGCGAACAGGCGGTGGTGCAACTGCTGACAGACAACAACGAAATGACCATGGACGAAATCGTCGCGAAAAGTGGTATGCCACTCCCAAAAATAGCCTCCATCATGATGGATTTGGAGCTGAAAAACGTCGTGAGATGTCTTCCTGGCAGATTATACAAAGCAAACTGATACAGAACATTAACACTTGTTGATATTTTTTTTGTGTTAAAAATTTTGTCAGTTGGGAATAAAATTGTAATTTCGCACTTTCAAATGTCCCGAATCTTCGACACGAAAAATAACATATAATTATACATGGAACATACTGTTAAAGGAAAGATTTCCCAAATCATCGGCGCAGTTGTCGATGTCACTTTTGAAGACGGGGTAGCTTTACCCGACATCTATGATGCACTGAAGGTCGTACGCCCCGACGGCACGGAAGTGATACTGGAATGCCAGCAGGACATTGGCGAGAACACCATGCGCACCATTGCCATGGACAGCACCGACGGTCTGCAGCGCGGCACCGAGGTCATCTCGCTCAACGGCCCCATCTCCATGCCCGTAAGTGAGAACATCAACGGCCGTCTGTTCAACGTCATCGGCAAAGCCATCGACGGTATGCCCGACCCTGAGCACGAGAAACGCTACGGCATCCACCGCGACCCTCCCAAGTTCGAGAATCTGGCCACGAGCCAAGAGGTTCTCTTCACCGGTATCAAGGTTATCGACCTTATCCAGCCCTTCCTGAAAGGTGGTAAGATTGGTCTATTCGGCGGTGCAGGTGTGGGCAAGACTGTGCTTATCCAGGAGCTCATCAACAATATCGCAAAGAAATACTCCGGCATGTCGGTATTCACCGGCGTAGGCGAGCGTACCCGTGAGGGCAACGACCTGCTGCGCGAAATGATTGAGGCCGGTGTTATCAACTATGGCCCCGAGTTTGCCAAGAGCATGGAAGAAGGCAGCTGGGACCTCTCGAAGGTGGACATGCAGGCCGTGAAGGACTCGAAATGCACCATGGTATTCGGACAGATGAACGAGACCCCCGGTGCCCGTGCCCGTGTGGCCCTCTCCGGTCTGACCTTGGCAGAATATTTCCGCGACGGTGACGAGAAGACCGGCGGACGCGACATCCTCCTCTTCATCGACAATATCTTCCGTTTCACCCAGGCCGGTTCCGAGGTGTCGGCACTGCTTGGACGTATGCCCTCGGCTGTGGGTTACCAGCCCACCCTGGCCACCGAGATGGGTATGATGCAGGAGCGTATCACCTCCACCAAGCGCGGTTCCATCACATCGGTACAGGCTGTGTATGTGCCTGCCGACGACTTGACCGACCCCGCTCCCGCCACCACTTTCGCCCACTTGGATGCACAGACAGTGTTGAGCCGTAAGATTTCGGAGCTTGGTATTTATCCCGCTGTCGACCCGCTGGATTCCACCTCACGAATCCTCAGCCCCGATGTGGTAGGCGAAGAACACTACAACACCGCCCAGAAGGTGAAGCAGATTCTGCAACGCTACAACGAGCTGCAGGACATTATCGCCATCCTCGGTATGGAGGAATTGGGCGAACAGGACAAGTTGGTCGTCTCCCGTGCACGCCGTGTGCAGCGTTTCCTCTCACAGCCTTTCCACGTGGCAGAGGCCTTCACCGGACTGCCCGGCAAATTCGTCAATATCGAAGACACCATCAAGGGCTTCAACATGATTCTTAACGGCGATGTCGACTACTTGCCCGAGCAGGCCTTCCTGCTTGTTGGTACCATCGAAGAGGCCATTGAGAAGGGCGAAAAGATTCTGGCCGAAACAAAATAATGCACCCACGCCATGAAAGTGAAAATCACGAAACCCGATTCGACAGTATTCGAAGGCGAAGCCAAGTTGCTTCAACTGCCCGGCACAGGCGGTCTGTTCGAAATACTGCAGAACCACGCCCCCATCATCTCCTCGCTGAGTAAAGGTACTATACGCCTTGTCACCAACGATGACGAGACAAAGACGTTCGACATCAGAGGCGGAGTGGTGAAAGGGCAGCAGAATGACATCCTGATTTTAGTACAATAGCGCAACACTCGACAATGGAACCCATCCTTATCGAAGAAGTGCTGTTGAACGAGAAGAGTACCAATATTCTGATAGAAAACAGTATGATAACCGGCATTGGAACACAGATTCCAATGCCGGTTAATGCTATCAGAATAGACGGCAGAGGCAAAGCAGCCTTTCCCGCCTTTGCCAACATGCACACTCACGCCGCCATGACCCTGCTAAAAGGACTGGGCAGCGACCTGCCCTTGCAGCAATGGCTGAACGAAAGCATCTGGCCAGCCGAGAAGCACCTCGACGGCGAGGCTGTGTACTGGGGCGTGAAACTGGCCTGCCTCGAAATGATTAAGAGCGGCACCACCCTCTTCAACGACATGTATTTCCTCCTCCCCAATGCCGCGAAGGCCGTGGCCGAGATGGGCATCCGCGGCATCCTTGGCATCAATGTGTTCGGTGACGGCGACGAGCTTACTGATGACTCTTTCCGTCAACTGCGCGACCAAGTGGAAGGAGCCAGCGACCTGCTGAAAATCAGCATCGCACCCCATTCCGTCTACACCGTCAGCGAGAAAGGACTGATGCACTGCGCCGAGATGAGCCACCGGTACGGGACAATCTACCAGATACACATGTCGGAGACGGAGCGAGAGGTGCAGGAGTGCCTCGCCACCCATAATTGCCGTCCCTACGAGCTGCTGGAGCGGACAGGAGTGCTGGAGCTAACCAAGAACCGACTGGTGGGCGCACACAGCCTGTATTTGAGCCGTGAAGAGATAGCCCTGATGGCTCGCCACCACGTGACGGCGACACACAACCCCTGCTCCAACTTGAAACTGGGTTCGGGCTACCGTTTCCTGTACAACGAACTGCGGGAGGCAGGGGTGAACGTCACCCTCGGCACCGACGGCAGTGCCAGCAGCAATAACTTAGACATGATAGAGGCCGCACGCCTCATGTCGTACCTGCAGAAAGGGGTACGGCAAGACCCCACCGTGCTGCCCACCTCCGAGCTGATGCAGGTGGTCTCGGAGAACGGCTTCAAGGCTGCCGGAATCAATGCCGGGAAAATTGAGACAGGGAAAGTGGCCGACCTGATTCTTGTCGACTTGGAGAACTTAGCCTTCGTTCCCATGCACGACACTCTCTCAGGCCTGTTCTACGCCGCACACGGAGATGCCGTGGACACCGTCATCTGCAATGGCCGCATCGTGATGCACAACCGCCATGTGGATGGCGAAGAAGAAATTCGCACCCAAGCCTTCCGTCACGCACGGAAACTACGCCCTTGAGAATCCATCTTTCTTTTTTGCCCCAAATCTTGTATCAGACTCCTCCTTTTTCAAGAAAAAGAGTTAAATAAAGTTAAAATATTGCAGCAAATCGCACCTTGTGTGTCATAAAGGCGTGAAGTCTCTATAAGTCGAACAAATCAGAACAGAGAAATGAAGAAACTATTTTACGCTGCAGTTATTCTGCTTTTATCACACACGGTTGCCGCGCAATCGTTCACCGGTCAATACGACTGGGTCAAGTTCT
>Ga0247611_10004310_pt1 | contig 19873 bp, 20 predicted proteins | sample 177DNAGHGhighgp2_FD_192422 | JGI IMG/M metagenome (GOLD analysis project Ga0247611, IMG submission 192422) | Sheep rumen microbial communities from Palmerston North, Manawatu-Wanganui, New Zealand - 1770 DNA GHGhigh gp2 | ecosystem: Host-associated > Mammals > Digestive system > Stomach > Rumen...
TGGTGGTTTTAGTATCATGGGTACAAAAGTACTGCTTTTTTTATGATTAGTACCGAAAAAAAGTAGGCCAAAATACTATTTAACGTGAGCTCGACAAAATAATTCGTTGATGCTCAATGTTAAACAATGATACCCGTTCCACATCGGACGGGTATCATTGTTTAAAAGCTCTATATCAGGCTGATGGCAATCTCAGTTCAAGACTGATTTGGCTTGGATGCTTTCACCGTTAATTTCCTTGACACCAATCAGATCCATGAAGAAATAGGGCAGGAAATCACTGTTCCATTCATGAGGATTGTTCTGGCGATTCTTTATACGCTCCATCGTCTGTGGATGTTTCTGCTGGTACAATGGTGACGCGTAGATAAAGAATGGAATATCAATGCCGTAAGCATAATCTACAGGGTCAGCTTTTCGGCCATGAGCATAGTAATCAGGATCCTTTTTATTGCGATACATGACTTGTCCGTGGTCAGGAAGATAGATGACAATGGATTCCGTATCTTTAAATAAATCCATGATGCGACTTACCATATAATCATTGTAGAGTATGGAGTTATCATAAGAGGACAATATTCCTCGATGATTCTGAGGCTCTGATGGATAGTCGTTTTCGGTGAACTGAGCAAATTCCTTGGGATACCGCTTGCTGTAGTCAAAGTGGGATCCTTTCATGTGGAATACGATGAAATTATGACTCTTGTGGCTTATCTGATTGACGTATTGATAGGTTGAATCGACTAAAACGTTGTCTAACTGATCCTCTACATTGTCGTCTTTCAGGAACCACTGATTATCGCATGCATCAGCATACGTCCTGGTCGTTCCATTGTGGGCACCGACACGTCCTTGATTTCCGAACCAGTAGCAGTCAAACCCGCTTTCATCCATGAGCTCAATGAGAGAGATGTACTCAAACCATTTTTTGCCCTTGTTCTCGTCAGGCAGATCAAAAGTGCTCAGCATGAATCTAAGGGCCAAAACAGTAGAGTGTGCAGGAGAATTGATGCTGTCAAACGAGAAGAGCAATGCACTGTCCTTGAGCTGCGTGAGCAGCGGGTTGGTCAATTTGTTATAGCCAAATACTGAACTATGGCTCCTGCTGTAAGATTCTCCGATAATGAGGACAACATTGGTGGGTAATTCTTGGCTCTGGTCAAATGTGAGTTTAGGATGTGTATAATAATCCCTCAGATTAGAAGGATTCTCAGATTGAGAGAACTCATAGAATGGGGCAAGGGGACCACTTTTCCAGACGCTCCATCTATAAAGGCTACCCAAAATGCAGATGCAGACTATGCCCATGACCAATAGTGATGCCTTCTTGCCTAAATTGGTATTCATGCGGCTACGCTTGATAAGCCACCCGCCGAGAATCAGAATTAGAAATACTCCTGCTACAGTAAGTATTAGCCACAATGGCACCATGGTGGTAAAGAATTCGAGTGCTTCTTTAGGATCCGTCTCCTTGATGAGCAGAGCTATATCATTGTCAAAAGGAAGATGCAGGTATAACGCACAATACATATTGATGGCGAAATCAAAAGCTGCATAAAGGATGAAAATCGTCTGTAGAATACTTCTGGCAATTCTTGAACGGATAACACCGACAATCAATGTGGCAACATAGGACAAGCTGACACAGTGCAAGACCCTCACGATGGCCGCATTCAGGTTAAGCTCATTCTTGATAGTGAAATATCCAATGAAGTGACAACTTACCGTTAACGCACACAGTATGATGAAAAACAAGAAATGTTCTCGGAATGGTCTCAAGAATATTCCCGCTATTTTGTTCATGTTTCTTTTAGCCAATTAATGATACCAAGGTTTAAAAACTCAATATCTCAGGATAATAATCGATAACTTGTTGAATCAATAAAGACAATGAGCGCAAGTTGAATTACCGTCGCTCATTGTTTGTTATTTTTTAAGATAGGTGGTTTACAGGGTGGCGTCGCTTTCCTGGAAGGTGGTGGCGCGGCGCACGTCGCCCGTCTGGTAGCCGAGCTTGAACCACTTCATGCGCTGGGCACTGGTGCCGTGGGTGAAGCTCTCGGGCTGGGCATAACCCTGGGCGCGCTTCTGCAGGTAGTCGTCGCCGATCTTCTGGGCACAGTCGATAGCCTCTTGCAAATCCCTGTCGCTGATAGAGCCGAACATCCTGCTCTCGTAGTGGGCCCAAACGCCGGCATAGAAGTCGGCCATGAGCTCCAGACGCACACTGTACTTGTTGGCGTTAGTCTGATTGGTGGCCTGCATCTTGCGGTGAGCCTGGTCAAGGGTACCCATCAGGTACTCAATGTGGTGTCCCACCTCATGGGCGATGACATAGGCCTTGGCAAGGCTGGAGTTGTCACCCTTCACACCGAGCTGCTGGTCCATCGTCTGGAAGAACGAGAGGTCAAGATAGACGTTCTGGTCTCCAGAGCAGTAGAAGGGACCCATCGCTGCCTGTCCTTGTCCGCATGCCGTTTGGGTACCGCCACGGTATAGAACCAATGTGGGAGCAGGATACTCACCGATGCCATATTCCTTGAAAATCTGTGACCAGATGTCCTCGGTGCTGGCAATCACTTGTCTCGAGAACTTGGCGAGTTCCTCTTCCTCTTGGGTGTATTCAATCTGGCCTTCGGCCTGGCCGTCGTTCTGTACAGCCATGCCTAACACGTCACCGATATTGCCGCCCATCAACAGGGTGATCAATCCGGCGATGATCAGTCCGCCGATGCCGCCGATGCCGACCTTGGTACCAGTGCCCATACCACGGCGATCTTCCACATTCTCGCTTTCGCGTCTTCCTTCAAGTCTCATAATGTAAAATTATTTAGTTGTTAATATTCTCCATTCAAAGAGTGCAAATATAAGTATTTTTTTAATAATCCGTTTAATAATTGACTTTTTTCTTCACTTTACAGCAAGATATATTGCTTTCTCACGGCTGCTTTTTCAACTGGTAGGCAATTGTGGTGCCAGTTCTATCAGTCTTGGTGAAAGTGACTTCTCGGGAAGAGGTGGTTGTCACTGTGAAGTCGTTGTAGGCTTCCAGACCGGCCATCTCGATATAATATACCGAGGGGTCGGGGAAGGAGATGATCATCCTGCCATCATTCTCTTCCCAGGTGCCGAAACTCTCCACCACTTCTTCATGTCCATAGACCATCGACACTCTGAAGACCTTGCTCTGGAACTGGAAGAAGTAATCACCGATAACGGGTTCAGGAGAGCCGTCACGGGTGATGGACTCCACGTGCCATGTGCCGAACCACGGCCCGATGTCACCGTGATTGCGTGTACATGCTGCAAGCAAGAAGCAGGCGACAAGTAAAAGATATATTGTTGGCTTTTTCATCGTTTAGTGAAATTAAAACTGCCATGATAAGAAATGCCTAACAAGGCACCCCAGTTGTTGCCGTAGAGCTTGCCGTGGTCCATTGCCACAGTGGCACTTATGCTCCATCCATTCCATCCACTCCACAGATAATAATCGGCTTGTAATGCCATCGAGAAATCGTCAATGCTGCCCACACGAGGAATGATGGGTGTGCCCCATGCCTTGCGATAGGAAGTCTGCAGGCGATAGTGCCACTCGCCAGTGAACCATCCCTCGACGGCGGCGTGGAAGCCGCGCAGCACGTTGTCACGATAGCGCATGTAGCCGTCCAGATTGTAGAGTGGTGACTTCACGAATGGCGAGCCGATGGACATGCCGCGGCTCTGATAGCCGTTGTAGATGTAGTTGTTGTAGTAGTCGTCTGCGCCCGAGGAGTGGCTGGTGATGGGCGTGTTCTCGTGGTCGTGAGGGGTCCAGTGGATTGGACCACTCTGGTTGGTAAAGTCGATGTACTCGATGACAGCACCCGTGACGAGACATCTGCCGTTCTGCTGGTACTCCAGTCCCCACAGGCCGTCAAAGCCGTTCATCTTGCCGATGCCCGATCCGTCTTCCCACAGCCATTGGGTGTAGGCTCGCAAGGTGCGGCTATCTGACAATTTGTAGTCAAAGGAGATGTCCCAGGTGCCCAGGTGGTTGCCCTCGACAAATGAGTCGCCCTCACTCTTGCCGCCGCTGCCCGCAATGAACGTGCGGAAGAAGGCCTTGGCGTCGGCATCCATCTTGACTGTGCTTATCAACTGACCCTCCTTATAGTGATTGGCAGTGCCACCGAATTGGCACGCTGACTGGGCTCCGATGGTGAATACCAGCGGTTTGTCAGGGTTGGTCCTGAAGTGCAGGCTCTTGTAGTGCAACCACGTGCCAGTGGTGATGAAGTGGTTATAGTAGTTATAGTGGTTCTCGAGCCACTTGTCGTCCAGCTCGCGGAAGTAGCCGAACTCACCTTGGAGTTGTACCCAGCCCTTGGTGAAGGGGATGTTCTGGAAGTCGATGAAACCGGCTCGCAGTCCCACGGGAGGACGGGAGTTATTGCTCCACACGAGGTCGCCGCTGCTCAACGAGCCGTTGACGATGGGCGAGGACTTGTAGGCCTGGCCCGCAACGGCAAAGATGCTGCGGTACTTGGCCTCGACATGGGCTTGCTGGATCCACACCCTGGCGGGATGTTGACGTTGTACCTCAAACTGACCGTCGCCCTTATATCGTTCATAGCCTGTGCTGGAATTATAACCGCCCCAGGCTTCGAGTCCAGCACCCCAGGAAAAACGCTTCTGCCTCTGAATGGGGCGATAAAGCGAAGCGTGCATGAGTGCCGAGTATTGCTGCGTGATTGTGCCACCGTTGTTTGAGCCGATGTAGTAGGGTGCTAACTCGGTGTTGCTTGCATTGGCCACAACCCCGATGTTAAAAATATATTCCTTGGGCTGCACAACTTTGCCTGTGCAGTAGGTGCGCTGGATGGTGTCTGATTGTACCGTTATATCGTTGAGAACGACAGTGTCATCAATAGGCTCTTGAGCCATTGTCAAGAAGCATGAGCACAGTGCCGCCAGGAGAGATAGAATGGAATACTTGTTCATGTGTCCGATGGATTGGATTGACCGTTGTTGAGCACCTGCTCCAGATGTTCAAGGTAGGTGTCGATGTGGCGACGTTTCTTCTCGTCGGCAATCTCGTTGAGGTTAATGAGAATGCCGGTCTCCTCCACATCGCCAAACTCGCGGTTGATGGCTGTGCCCAGCATGTGCATCTTGGGCGAGAGGCCCATGTAGGCATTGACCAGTGGCGGAATGTTGATGCCGTGCTGGCGGATGAAGGTGTTCAGTCGCTTGTAGTCCTCACGGAAGTCATTGCCCACGAACTGTGACATCAGTTCGGGGTCATCATTGCGGGTGCCGGGCAACGGATCAATCGGTACTACCAGTTTCTCCTTGTCGCCAAAGTAGAGGTTGAGGAAGCATAGGAGCATGTCGCGACAAACGCGCACATAGCTGGGGTACATCGTCATCTTGCCGAACATGTATTTCACCTCGGGATATATAATAGTGAGGGCACCCAGGCCATCCCACAGGTTGTCGAGGGCAAATAGCGCACGTGCCCCAGCATTAGTGGCCTGGTACTCGGGACGGACGAATGAACGTCCCAGCTCGATAGTCACGGGCAAGATTTCGTTAAGGAACCTGGAACTGAACTTGAACATGTGCCCAGTGGCGATGTGGGGTATTCCATTCTCGACCACCACGTCCCAGCCGCAGATAAAGCGGTAGGCTCCGATGATTTCCTTCTTCTCGGGGTTCCACACCAGCAGTTGTTGGCAAGGCACTGGCATGGTGTCAAACTCGTCGATGTCACAGTCTTTACCGGTGCCGCCACCGGCTGCACGGAACGTGATTTCGCGCAGCCGCCCTATTTCACGCATGGTGTTGGGCGCGTTGTGTGCGGTCACGACATAGATGTCGTTGTCTGCTTTGTTGGTATGCCTCAGCAGACGTTCAGGTGTGAGTTCCTGTTCGATAAGTTCTACAGGTATGGGAGCAATAATCGGTTCCATAGGTTCTTTTAGGGTTTTGATGGCGATGGTGCCATTGAATAGACGATATCACGCAGGCGGGCCGCTTCCTGCTTGGGAGCGTGTGCATCAAGCGAGGTCCATGGGATGGGTTCACCAACGATGACGCGTAGCGTGCTGCCGCACTGCTTGATCATTTCCTTGGGCAGGAAAATGAGTTCAATATTAAACTTGATGCCCAGTTTCTTGCGCCACTTGGCAAAGCGGTAGAAGAACCGCGAGTTGTGGGCGTCAAAGAATACAGGCACAATGTCTCGCTGGTAGTTCACGGCATGGACCACTGCTGCCTTTTGCCAGGTCAGGTCAGCGATGTTGCCGTCGGGCTGCATGCGTGAACACAGTCCTGCGGGGAAGGTGATAAACTGGTTATCGCTCTGCAATGCCTTCTCGATCTGGGTAGCAGCGGCACGAGACTGGCTGCCGTATTTGTTCACTGGCAGGAATACATCACGCAAGGGTTCCACTGCCATCAGCAGGTCATTGACCAGAAACTTGATGTTGTGTTGATAGCGGTTTCCCAGCAGTGAGATCAGTGCCAGGCCGTCCAGCCCGCCCAACGGGTGGTTGGAGACGAACATGAAGCGCCCTTCACTCAGTTTCTCAAGTCCTTTCTCGACGACAGTGATGCCCATTTCATGAAGGGCAGCATCAGCAGCGTCCACACCGTCTTTACCTGCCATTTTCAGGAGAATGGTGTTGAGCTGATCTTGACAGATTGTACGTTCGAGCCATCGCACAGCAAATCGAGGAATGTAGCGATAGTGCCGGGGCAGCCTTGCCCTGAGCACCTGGTCCACATCAATTTTCATTGGTTTGCTGTCCATCTGCTGTTTTTTTGTGTTGATTTAAACATACAAAATTAGATGTTTTTAACGAAAAAAGAAAAGCTAAGGCTAAAAAATTGCCAAATACCGTGAAAAGTTATACTTTTGCGGCACTTAAAAGAGGAAACATGGCTTCTTAGGTTGCTGATGAACACTGGAGGTTTAAAGAGGAATTTTGCACTGCATGGACGGCTCTTGCTGCTTGTCGAGGCGATGTTATTCATCGCTCTCATGATTTTTGCGTCAAGGCAGTTCGGATTGGCTGACGGAGTGAAAATCACCGTGGCCTATCTTGTCGCCTATCTCGTTCCTCGCACTGTCCTGCGCCGCGATAGCGCTTGGTCTTGGGGGGCATCGGCTGTTCTGTTGCTCATAGCTGGCATATTGGTGTATATGGACTTCCGTCGCTTGATGTTCTATACACTCTTTGATGGCTATTCCCTGGAACAACCCAACCTCTCAGGTGATACGCGTTGCTATTATAAATGGGCTCTGCATCATTTTGATGGGCGTTATGAAGATTCAAATATGAGGTTTCCTGGCTTTGGCTACCTCATGGTGGGACTATGGAAAATCTTCGGTGTGAGTGTCGTGTGGCCTCAGGCGATGAACCTGATGTTCACATTGACGTCGGTGGCGTTTATTGGCAAGTTGACAAGGCGCCTGCTGCGCCATCGGGTTTCGGTAGCACCCCGAAATCTGCTGCTGATGGGCTTACTGTTGTCCTGCTTACTGACGTTCTACTTTGTCATCGGCACCCTGTTGTTAAAAGAGGCTTCAGTCTATTTGGGCATCATGCTGTCAGCGTTTGCCTTGTCGTCGTTGGTGGCAGTCGATGACTCTCATGCCCATTCCCGTGGTGATGTGGCAATATTTGTGCTTGCATGTTTACTCTTGGCATGGGTGCGGCCCACCTATCTCTATTTCGTTGCTATGGGTGTGGTCATCACCGCTTTACCTCGATGGAAGCGGGATTGGCGTTACTCGTTAGGACTGTTGGCTGTCGTTGTCTTATCCTTGTTTTTGGGCGAGCAGTTGTCACATTACACCTTCTCCCGCCAAGCCGAGATAGCTGGTGGCGGATGGAACATGCAGCGCTTCTATGTCGTCGGTGAGTCTCAACAGTTTTACCATGATTTGCTCAACTACTATTTCCTGTATCCTGCCTGGCACAAGGCCTTGATGTTACCGTTGACGATGTCGGTACAGTTTTTTATCCCCTTGCCCTGGACCTACTTTGACACAACCACAGTAATTAATTCGTTTGGCAGGTTCTCTTACGGTTGGTACTTCATTGGCGGTACCGCGTTGTACTATTTCTTTTTCCTCTCGTGGCGCAAGGGCGAGCACTTGGGCACCTGGCCCTGGTGGCCTGCTGTTGCATACGCCGCTGTTGCCTACATGATGGCTGGTTCTGTTGCCCGCTATGTAGCTCCTCTACAGCCCCTGTTTATCCCGATTGCGGCCTATGTCCTCTGCCGTGTCTATCAGGGACACAGGCGCAAGTCGTTTATCTGGTGGTGGGTCGTGCTTGTCGTCGTCATCACTGTGGTACTGCTGCTGTGCCTTGAAATTCAGCAAGGCACTTTTTCCAAGATGTTGCACACCCAGTCGCTGGTCAACTACTGGAAGGGGCTCCCTTATTGAACGGCACAACCTCGTGTTTGTCGGCACTTTTCCCCCTTTAGTCGGTGATGTGGGGGAACTAATCGTTTTGCCTGTCGTGGAGGTTAAACTTTGGGACGATCTGGGCGGTCTAACAACCAGAAACAATAACTTCTTAAAACTTCACGACAATGAAAAAGACCATTATCTTCAGCCTCCTGTGCATGGTGCTGGCACTGCCGGCAATGGCACAGCCCGGTTATCGATACGGCCATGGACCACAGCCCCGGGTACAGACGGTGAGCCGCCACGGCAACGAGTATATCGCTTGGCATCGCTACTACTTTGGTCTGCGAGTGGGATTGAACGCTTCTCATGTCAACAGCGACAGTCCCCTGCTCAATGGCAGCAGCATGAAGTCGGGTCTGAATGTCGGCGTGGCAGCAGGTACACAACTCAGTTACCGCACTCCGCTTTTCCTGGAGACAGGGCTCTACTATAGCCAGAAGGGTGGTAAGAGTGATTCGGGAGCCGGCAAGTTCACCTATGATCTCAATTATCTGGAAGTGCCCTTGCTCATCAAGTATAAGCACTTCGTCGGTAACCAGACGACCATTCAGCCCTATCTGGGCGGCTATCTGGCGGTGGGCACCGACGGCGAAATCAAGAACTACGGCACTCGCACGGCGTTCAGTTCCTTTGAGGACGGTTACTTCAACCGCTTTGACGGCGGCATCAAGCTCGGATGTGGTGTGGGCTTCAATATGCTCTACCTCGATGCCAGCTACGACATCGGCCTGGCCAACATCGGGCAGGACAGTTTCAATGATACCCACAATGGGTGTTTCACGTTAAATATAGGTGTGAATTTTTAATTTAACGTAATTTCCGGGTGGCGCGTGTCGCTCAATCACACCGGCGACACGCGTTTTTTCAACGATAAGCCTCGGGTTGTTCAAAGTTTTTATTTACTTTTGCACATTATCAACAATTCTAAACTCATTTGCACTATGAAAAAGTTTTACATGATCATGATGCTGGCGTTGCTGTCCATGACGATGGTTTCGTGCGGCGACTGGGATTCACCCTACTATGTAGAAGATATTGTTGGATCCTGGGTTTCAGAATACGGTTCCGATGGCTATGGGTCTTACGACATTCGGGGTTATGACGTGGTTCGTTATGATTTCTATCAAAACCACACTGGCCGTTACACTTATTATTCGGCCTATGGAATGGAGTATGTTTACTTTGACTGGGAGACTCGTGGCAACAGGCTCTTTATCAACTACGACGATGGCGACTTTGAGGACCTGTATTATGGCTATGATGATTACGGTTACCTGATTCTCTCTCTTGACCGTCACTTCTACCAGTACACGGCCTATCGTCAGGTGGGTGCTTACTATGAGCCCGCCAAGGAGTTTCCTGGTGATGCACCCAAGCTCGCTCCCCGCGATGGAGAAAAGGTCACCAAGATGAAATCCCTTTCCCGAGGCATCAAGGTAAGGGTGACCGATGCAGAATAGTGAAGGATAATCAGTAATGACCATTGAGCAGCCGCTGAATATTTTCGGCGGCTGTTTTTGTGACCTGAGAGCAAGGCACGCCGAGCACATCGGCAACGATGGTTGCGACCTCGCTGATGCTGACTGTGGCATCGTCGGTCTCGATGAGCAGGCGATCGGGTGGGGTGGCAAGTAAAGCGGCAGGGTTGAAACGGAAGCCGAAAGATAGATAACAGCCTGCCTCCAGTAGAGCTTGGGCAACACGTTCGTTGGATCTCATGCCGTGGATGGCGAGTGTCACATTGTCGAGACCAGCCTTGTGTCGCTCATGGATGATGCGTTGAGCTGTCCTGACACAGTGCACCACTACAGCCTTGTGAACTGAATGGGCGACCTGGAGGTGACGTACAAACACCCTTGCCTGGGTATCAAGATCGGCTCCGCGCAGGCTGTCCATGCCCGTCTCGCCGATGGCGAGCACTTGGGGGTGTCTGGCGCATAGTTCCAGCAAGTTGAAATCCTCCTGAGTGAGCTTGTCAACATCATGCCATGGGTGGTAGCCCACTGTGTACCACACACCAGGCTGTGGATCAAACTGGCGTGGATCAACAGCGATGAGTGCCGCGGGGGCGTCTGTGTGGTGGGTATGGCAGTCGATGATGACGTTTGTCATGGCACAGGGTCGTAGCCGCTTCCTCCCCAAGGGTTGCAACGCAGGATACGCCAGATGGCGAGTGCCAAGCCCTTGAAGGGACCATGCTTGCGTATGGCCTCGATGGCATACTGGCTACACGTCGGTGTAAAACGGCATGTGGGCGGTTTGAGAGGTGAGATATACTTCTGGTAGAAGCGGATGGGCTGAATGAGCACCCATCCGATGGCGTGCAAGAGTTTGCGCCCAATGTCCCCTATGGTTTTGAAGAAACTGTTCATGACTCGATCGGGTTGTCGGCAGGCTTGACTGTGTCTTCTTGGGGAGCAGCTGGCTTCTGTGTCGCGGCTTGGGCGATGCGCTGGAGCAGCGAGGTCATCTTTTCATGGATCACGCTGTAGGGGGCAGGTGTCTTGTCAAGGTAAACAAAGGCGATATCCACCCCCCAACCCGACTCGATGAGGTCGGGCAACAACAGGTCGCGTCGGTTCAGACGATAGACCTCACGGACACGACGGCGCAGGGTGACGCGCTGGACAGCACGACGGATGCGCTTCTTGGGGATGGAGATGAGGAACTGCACGGGGTGTTCGCCCTGTGGGCGCAGCCTGTAGGCAGCCCGCAAGGGGAATGCCATGAGTGACTTCCCCTCGTCAAAGAGCAAGTTCACTGCCGTGCGGCTACACAGTTTCTCTTCCTTATTTAACTTGAAATCCATAACTTCAGGCTGCAAAATTACAAAAATGGGGCACGCTTGACAAGCATGCCCCACAAAAATCGCTTATCAAGTGGGTTATTTCTTCTTGGAAGATGATGCCTTCTTGGCGGCTTCGGTCTTGGCGCGGCGTGTCTCGGCCGCTTTCTTAGCAGCGGCAGAGCGCTTGGCGGCAGCAGCCTTGGCAGCCTCGGCCTTAGCACGGCGGGTTGCGGCAGCCTTCTTGGCGGCAGCCGAACGCTTCTCGGCGGCAGCTTTTTCAGCAGCTTCCTTAGCGGCTGCGGCAGCTTTCTCGGCGGCAGCTCTGGCTGCGGCAGCCTGTTCAGCGGCGAGTCTTGATGCTTCAGCCTTGGCGCGGCGAGTCTCGGCGGCCTTTTTGGCGGCAGCCGAACGCTTCTCGGCAGCAGCCTTGGCAGCCTCAGCCTTGGCACGGCGTGTCTCGGCCGCCTTCTTGGCAGCATCTTTATCCGTAACAGTCTTATTGGTCTTAGGCTTAACTGTAGCAGTACTCTTGCTTTGTTGTTTCTCACTCTTAGCTGCTTCACGGGCGGCTCTGCGTTCCTCCTTCTCCTCCTCGGCCCTCACTTTCTTGAGGTAAAGCTCGATGGCACTTGCCATTGAGGGAGCCTCAGGTGAGATGGTGACATCCACCTTGAGTCCCACATTGCGGGCCTCTTCCAGAGTCGTGGAGCCCATGGCAGCAATCACAACGTTGCGGTCCATGTAGTCGGGGAAGTTGTTGATATAGGACTTGATGCCTGCAGGAGTGAAGAACACCACCATGTCATAGTCAAATGCCTCGCCTGGCTTGAAGTCGTTGCTCACGGTGCGATACATCACAGCCTTGACATATTTCACCTTATTGTTATCGAGGACAACAGTCTTGTCGTTGTGCACGTCGCTGACGGGCATCAGGTAGGTCTCCTTGTTGTGCTTGGCAATAATGGGAATCAGCCCGTCCATGGTACCGGTCTCGCTATAGAAAATCTTGCGTTTGCGGTAGATGACATACTTCTGAAGGTAGTTGGCAACCGTCTCACTCACACAGAAGTACTTCAATGTATCGGGCACCTTGTAGCGCAGTTCATTGCACAGGCGGAAGAAATGATCAACGGCAGTGCGTGCAGTCAGGATAATGGCTGAATAGTCAGGCACATTGATTTTAGACTGCCTGAATTCCTTGGATGTTAAACCTTCAACCTTGATGAACTGACGGAAAACAATCTCAACTCCATATTTACTCTCAAGGCCAAAGTAAGGAGATTTCTCAGAAGTAGGTCTTGGTTGGGAAACCAGAATCTTTTTAATACTCATTTGGTTTTCTACTGTAAAATGCCACAAATCCAAATAGTTACACCCGCCAAAATGACTAAAGGTGCTATTTCAACGGCGCAAAGGTACAAAATAAAATACAGAATTGATGACAAATTGCTATAAAAAATTCTAAATCCTTTGTAAATAAATATCAGTCGTACAACTAAATATAATAGGGCTGCAATATATAGTAGCATTTTGCCACTTGATGTATAAACCAGTAAAAGCACGAGTACAGGCAAGAGCAACAGACCTAACAGTGACTGAGTGGACTTGAAGCCATCAAGCCATAATCTGGTTCCTTCCTTGTCACTGAAGGTGTATCCTAATACCCTGTAAACCAACCATTGAGCCGTATAGAACCCTGCTGCCATCACACTGAAGGCAGCAATGTGCTTGAAAACGCTGTCCTGTAACGCAACAGCCTTGCCGGGACACAGCAACTGCACGGCAAAATAGATGATGAAGCCCTCAACGATGCAGGTGTTGGCGATGAGTGCCGCCAGAATGCTCGTCTCGTTGACGGTGTGATCCTCAAAGAGGTTCTCACGTCGCCGTGTTGAGAACATGTAGTGGAAGAAGTTCTCAATGTACTTGTAACCCGTGTGATAACACAGTGCCACAGTAATCAAGCCCAACATCAGCAGTGCCATCGATGGCGTGTCGTGCAGTGGTGATCGGACAAAGGGCAATGCTTCACCCACAGGAGGTTTCTCTACTACCGAGAGGTAGTGGAGGACAGTGTCGGCCAGATGAGTGTTGACAAGCATGATCCTGATGCTCAATATTTGGACTCAAATTCCACGGTGTGTCCCTCGGTGAGCAGGGCGATGGCGTCGGCAGGCGTCGCGGCGACTTGCCACAGCTGGCTGTGAGAGGCCTTCATGAAGCCTTCATCAATAGCGTGTTGCAGCATCGCCAGCAAGGCATCATAGTAGCCCAGGGTGTTGAGGATGATGACAGGCACCTTAACCAATCCTAATTGTCGCCATGTGAGGGTCTCAAGCAGTTCCTCAAGGGTGCCAACGCCACCAGGCAGGGCAATGACGGCATCGGCCATCTCGCTCATCGTCTGCTTGCGCTGGTGCATGTCGGCAGTGATGATGACGTCCTCCAGGCGGTCATAGCACCACCCGTTATCGACCATAAATTTGGGGATAACTCCTGTTACCTTGCCGCCCGCATCAAGTGTGCCGTCGGTCACGGCACCCATCAGCCCTACGGCTCCACCACCGTTCACGCAGCGCCAGCCCCCCTCGGCGAGTCGCCGACCCAACTCGCGTGCATCATCCAGAAACCGCGCGTCGATGTTGGCACTCGATGCGCAGAATACACACACGTTTCCTCTCTTCTCTTGTTTCATGGCCGCAAAATTACAAAAAAAGCGGCAATCACCGCTTTTTTAGTGAGAAGTTAGGAATGAGAAGTTGGTAGTTATTTAACTTTGTTTTCCATCCAGTTGTTGAGTTGATGGCGGTACTTGTCGCGCAACAGGCGGGAGTGGGTGAGGATATCCAAGTCTGTCGGCTCCAGCTTGGTGTAGTCCCTCATGATGTCCACCCATTCCTGCTGGAACGTGTCAATCTGTTCCCGCACGTCCTTCTCATTGAAGGGACGTTGCCAATAGAGCGCACCAGTCATCTCCTGAATGTAAATCATCCATCGCTGATGATAGTAAGCGTCGATCAGTCCACTCCAGTTGCGGCAGGCATAGTCGTTGAGGTGACCGCCCCAGGTGGTGATCAAGCGGCGGGCATTCATCTCGTAATAATCCTTGACCTCGGGTGTGGTTCCTAAGTCACGGGCCTGCTGGAGCCATGTGTGGAGCGTGGATTGCGGGTGGTGGTGGTTCAATTGATCCAGGTCAATTATGAGGTCGATCAATAGGTCGCTGTGGTAACGGACGCTGGCGGTATCGCCTTGCTCAAATGCCTTGTCCAACTGCTGTTTCTCGACGAGGAACAGGTCACCGAGTAGCTGTCGCCCGACCCAGATGAGGTCAATCGTCATGGCGTCGGTCGTGATGCTGTCCTGTTGCATGAGCAGATCCCACACGGCCATCAGGTCGCGAGGGTTGTACTTGACGGGACGGTTTTCCTTTCCCAGGGTGGGGTAGGAGCACAGTAATGGGGCGGCAAAGTTGCCCGGAGTGATATTGAGCACGCTGTCATAGAGCAGTTTCCAGGCTTCACGGACTGGCTGGCTCTCGTGGCCTGAATGGCGGTCGGCAAGTTCGTTGATGACCTGCTCGTCGGTCTTCCCATAGTCCCACGCTTTCTCCAGGATGTACTCGTAGGGGAACTGCTGTACATCCAGGCCCTCAAGCGTTGAGCCGATACCTACGAGATTGTCGCCACACTCCTGCAGGGCACGCTCGATGCGTTCCCCGGCTTCCTTGACGCGGCCCTGCACATTGGTGTTGCCGCCGAAGTTGCCCAGGTAGCACCAGATAAACGGTTGACCGTAGAATCCTTCATGCTCGCGCCACATTTCCTTGTACTCGCAGTAGTAGTCCAGCATCGTCATCTTTCCTTGGGGCACACCTGTGAGCATGGCACGAGTGCGCTTGGGAGTATAGTCCTTGCGCTGGTAGTAGAGGAACCAAGCCATCTGTAGCCACTCGGCATCAGGGTCAACGGCAGTCAGACTCTCGTAGATGTGACGGGACACCTGATTGAGGTATTCGGGTTCAAAACTGGGCGGATCCACCTCGTTGAACGGGTCGATGCCATAGATGTGGTCGGTGCCGAACAGGCGCGTCTGTTCCTCAAGGAATAGGCGCTGGATGTGGCCATAGAGGGGATCCTCGCTGTTGAGGAAATAGGTGCGGTACTGCTCGTCAAATCCTGCCCAACCTCCCAGGGCCTGGATGTCGGCATCAGGAAACAAGTCGCGCAGTGCTCCCGGCACATGACCAGCAAAGGCGGGCAGCACAGGACGCATGTTCAAGGCACGCTCGCGTTCCACGATGCGCTGTTGCAGGGCTTTCTGTCCATCCAGCCACTCCATGGGCAGCGGGCCACACCATCCGTCGATGTTGGCCATGCGATGCCACGGCAGGTAGGCCGGCCCTGTGAAGTAGTTCCTCACTTGCTCATCGGTCATGCCCAGGCTGGTCCACACGTTGTACCACACGGCTTCTTGTCCTGTGATAGCTAATGGCAGATTCACACCATTAAGTGCCATCCAGTCGATGAAATGCTCCCACTGCTTCCAGTTCCAGAAGGGCATCGTGTAGCCCCACGTGCAATAGTTCAAGAAGAAACGTTGCGGCACTCGCGCCGTCACGCGCTCGGGTGTGGGTACTGGAGGCAGCACCTCGGGCAATTCGCTGTCCAGGTGGCTACCATACCACGATACTGTCACCTTGCAATAACGGTTCAGGTAACGGTTCAGTCCCACAGCCATCGAGCCAGCATTGTTTCCACCGATGACTATTTTCCCATTCTTGCTCTCAAGCGTGAACACGTCCTTGCCGTGGTCGGCATCAATCTTGACAAACTGCACAGCTTGTGGCAGGTGGCGTTGTGACAGCCTCCTGGCAAGTGCCGTTGCCTGTCCAACGTCGTCATGTGGCTTGGGTTGGGGATACCTTGCGGCTGCCGTGGCAGTGATCACCACAATCAACCATGATAGGAGTAATAGTAAACGTTTCATCATGTTGGGCAATGTGTTAAGTCCTACTTGCAAATGTAGCCTTTTTTTGTCATATCTCTCCCATTATCCTCATTTTATCACCTAAAAAGCCACGATTGCACAACAAATTGTGCAATTTTACTGTAATTTTGCGGGCAAATTTATTTTATAGGGATTGTAGAATCATGATAGGAACGATAGTCAATACATGTACCATTGTGACGGGAACGCTCATCGGCGTGGCGTTGCACAAGGGCATCAAGGACAAATACAAGAATGTGCTCTATGACGCATTGGGGTTGGCGTGTTTTGCCATCGGTCTGAACGCCGTTGTCACCAATCTGCCCAAGAGTCAATATCCCGTGCTGTTCATTGCAGCGATGGCACTGGGCAGCATTGTGGGTGTCGCTCTCGACATTGACGGGCGTTTCCATCGCCTGGTGGAACGCAAGAGCAAGCGGGATAGCCAGGGTGCGCGCAGTAATCGCTTGGCCGACGGCTTGGCGACCGCTACGCTGGTCTATTGCATCGGCCCGCTGTCGATGCTGGGACCGGTCATCAGTGCCCTGGAGGGCGACAACACCTTCCTGTTTACCAACGCTACGCTCGACCTGGTGACTGCTACCATCTTCGGCTCCACCTACGGCATTGGGATGCTGCTGGCGGCACCTGTGTTGTTCCTGTGGCAGGGACTGTTCTATTGTGTCGCGATGGTGTCGAGCACGGCTGTGAGCGAGGCACTGATGGCCGAACTGCTCATCGTGGGCGGACTGCTTATTACGGGCTCGGGTCTGTCGCTGTTGCGCATCAAGGATTGCCATGTCCTCAACATGTTGCCTGCCCTGCTCGTGCCACCGTTGTGGTTCTTGATCATGGCATTCATCGGGTAAGAGTTGCTAAATTACTGAGAAATAGATGCATTGTTTAGGGTAATTTGATTAACTTTGCAGCCTGATACAAAAAGATTCATCGTTATTTCTCTATGAGCATCAATCGCCTTTTGTTAATATTTTCATTGCTATTAGCTGGGATGTGCATTCCTATCAATGGTCAGATCGTCACTAAAGAGGTATCTGACGCACAGGTAGCTGACAGCATTCGAGCCGAACTCGACAACCGTCCTTACTTCAGCCTGTACAAGGACACCTATTTTGTGGGTGGAACGGTATTGGGCGGCAAGCCTGACGGCTATAACAGTGACGTGAAGTTCCAGATCAGCTTCCAGCAACGCCTCACCAAGAGTGTGTTGCCAGGTCACACCTACCTCTACCTGTTCTATTCCCAGAAGGCGATCTGGCACGTGTTCCGTAACTCGTTGCCGTTCTATGACCTGAACTTCAATCCAGGAATTGGTATCTCCAAATACATCATCATGAAAAACCGCCTGCTGGGAAAAGTTACCCTGATGGCAGAGCATGAGTCCAACGGACGTGACGGGACTGCATCTCGCAGCTGGAACAAGATCTCTCTTGCTGGTGAGGCCTATATCTCGCCATATCTCATGGCCCATGCCAAATACTGGATTCCCATTGTCGATGGTCAGTACAACCGCGACATCCTCAAGTATATGGGCATTTACCAAGCTGGATTCCAGGCCAAGAGCCTTGATGACAAGTGGGTGCTTGACATGACACTGGTCAAGCGTCAAGGCTGGAATTTCAACTTCAACACCATTGTCCAGCTGGGCTACCGCATCAACCACAACTCCAACCAGTTTATCATGTTGCAGTACTATAACGGTTATGGCGAGCACATGCTGGATTATAACCAGTATCACTCAAGAATCCGTTTCGGTCTGCTCATCAGGCCCAGGTTCTTCAGTGACTTCTGATTTTCCAACGGGGATTTTAGCTTATCGCTCTTTTTATACTGCATTTTTAATTTTGTTTGATTTTTTTGCGTATCTTTGCGACAATCGTAACAAATGATCATTTTGACTTATGCAGTACTGGATTAACCATAACGGAGTGCAGTCGGGTCCTGTGGATCTTGACAACCTCAAGCAGATGGGGCTCACCTCGTCGGCATACGTGTGGCATGAGGGACTCGCCGACTGGGTGAAGATCACCCAATTACCCGAGTTGCAGGGCTACTATGACCTGAATGTGGCAACGCCTGAACCGGCTGAGGCATCTGTGACAACAGGTGAGCCTCTGGCTGCCGAATCCCAGCAACCCACATATCAGCCTCAGCAGCCTTCTTATCAGCCTCAACAGCCTCAATATGCCAGCCAGCCGGCGGAGTCTGCTGAGCCGTGTCCGCCCACCAATCTGGTCTGGGCCATCATCACGACTGTTCTGTGCTGTCTGCCTGCCGGAATCGTGGCTATTGTGTATGCCACAAAGGTGACCAACAAGTACCGTGCCGGAGACATTGAGGGCGCTAAGCGAGCAAGCGAGACGGGAGCCTGGTGGTGCATCATCGCCATCATCCTGGGCATCCTCTACATGCCGTTTGCCATGATGTGGCAGTCCATGATAGTGAACTAAATCCGCTGGCATCATGCGCCGCTTGCTGGTGATTGTGCTCGCCGTGGCTCTGCTGCTGGTGTTTGGCTCCATCTACTATGCGCTGGATCCGTCCCAGTCAGGCTTTTTCCCGCGATGTGTTTTCCATGAGCTCACGGGCTACAAGTGTCCAGGATGCGGCACGCAGCGAGCTGTTCACGCCTTGTTGCATGGTGATGTGGCGGCAGCGTTGCGTTATAACGCTATCCTCTTGATCGCGGTTCCCTGGATTGTCTTGTGCCTGTATGCCGAGTCACAGCGCACCCGCAATCCTCGCTTGTATGATCGCTTGAATGCACCCTTGCTCATCTGGCTATTCCTGGCACTGGTGCTCATCTGGTGGCTGCTGCGCAACATCTTCAACTGGTAATAAAAACTAAACAACTAATATGAAACAATATCTTGACCTGGTGCGCCACGTGATGGAGCATGGTGTGGACAAGGAGGACCGCACGGGGACCGGCACGCGCAGCGTGTTTGGCTACCAGTTGCGTTGCAACCTGGCCGACGGCTTCCCGCTGTTGACGACCAAGAAGGTGCACCTCAAGTCCATCATCTATGAACTGCTGTGGTTCCTGCGCGGCGACACCAACGTGCGCTGGCTCCAGGAGCATGGCGTGCGCATCTGGAATGAGTGGGCCGACGAGAACGGCGACCTGGGACCCGTCTATGGCAGCCAGTGGCGTGCCTGGCCCGACGGCAATGGCGGCACCATCGACCAGATAGCCCAAGTCATTGACCAGATTAAAAATTCACCCGACAGCCGGCGCATCATGGTGAGTGCATGGAATGTCGCCGAGGTGCCCACGATGAAACTGCCGCCATGCCACTCGCTGTTCCAGTTCTATGTGGCACAGGGTAAATTGAGCCTGCAACTGTATCAGCGCAGTGCCGACCTGTTCCTGGGCGTGCCGTTCAACATCGCTTCCTATGCCTTGCTGCTGATGATGGTCGCCCATGTGACGGACTTGGAGCCAGGTGAATTTATACACACCTTCGGTGACGCGCACATCTATCGCAACCACTTCGACCAGATCAGGGAGCAGCTCTCGCGTGAACCGCGACCCCTGCCGCGCATGGTGCTCAACCCCGAGGTCAAGACCATCGACGATTACAAGTATGAGGACTTCACGCTTGAGGGCT
>Ga0247611_10004311_pt1 | contig 19867 bp, 13 predicted proteins | sample 177DNAGHGhighgp2_FD_192422 | JGI IMG/M metagenome (GOLD analysis project Ga0247611, IMG submission 192422) | Sheep rumen microbial communities from Palmerston North, Manawatu-Wanganui, New Zealand - 1770 DNA GHGhigh gp2 | ecosystem: Host-associated > Mammals > Digestive system > Stomach > Rumen...
TCAGAAGTTCTTCAAACAAAATAAAACCTTTGTTCTTCAACAAAGCAATCAGCATGATTGTCATCTGTAAGAACAGTTTTAGGGACATTTTGCTATTTTAGGGTATTTTAGGGATCAAAAATCTGTGACATCCGTGTTATCTGTGTGAGGTTAAATAACTGTCAACCTTCAATTCTTTGTGCTTTTTAGAAATATTGTTTGGTAGTTTCCTCAGAAATGTGTATCTTTGCAACTGATATGAGGAAATTACTATACATATCAGTATTTTTCCTGCTCCTTGCATCCTGCACGGATGACAAAGAGGTGATGCCTGTGCTGGAGCGAGCAGAGGCATATCTGCCTGAGCATCCTGACAGTGCGGGCATGTTGCTGGATTCTATTAGCTCTCGCCCTTTAGGGGACAGCAGTGAGAGAGTCCGTTCCCTCTACGGTCTGCTGCGTACCATGACCGATGCCATGACAGGAAAGGGTGTGACGACCGACAGCCTCATACGCCCAGCCTATATCTATTATAAGGAACAAGGTGAGTCGGATGAACATACCCGTCGTTTGGGACGCAGTGCCTTCTATTTGGCTCAGTTCGAGGCTTCCCGTGATAGTACGAAGCGGGCGGAGGACCTCTTCCGTGAAGCAATCCGCTGTTCGGAGCAAGTGGAGGATTGGCGCACATGCTATATGGCTTATAACCACTTTGCAAGTACAATCACATGGAGTAATACAGAGTTGGCAATTGAATTAAGGAAGAAGGCTATTGATATCTATAATAGGTGTAAGGATAAACCTGCGAACTTGATATCTATCTTAAATTTTCTTTGTAACGACTATATCTTTGTTGGCTTTGCTGATTCCGCATTCGATTGTGCCAATGATGCATATCAGATAGCCTGTGATGAACAATTGGAGCAGAAAAAATATGCATCCTTAAGGGTTTTGTCTAATTTGTATTTTGAAACAGGCAACTATCCAACGGCTCTTGAATTAGCGAAGCAAGGCATGTATGGGCTAAACGACAAAACACGTGATGCATCCCTTTTCTCTTTGGCAGATTGCTATCTTGCTTGTGATTCCATGGAGCAAGCAAAAACAACACTGTTAAATATTCATTCTTCTAATCCAAAGATGCAATATGCCGTTTACCGCAAGTTATCACAAATTGCAATACAACTTCACGATGCTCCGTCAGCTATTGCCTACTCTGATTCATTAGAGACCGCAACCGTCGGCATGTTCACCAACATCCAACAAACAAAAGATGAATACTATCAGGAGACCCTGAAGAAAGAACTACAGAATGAACGTCAACGTCTCTCTGCCCTTAGACAACGGATAATATTCGGCATTTGTGTGTTTGCATTGATTCTGACCTTATTGGGAATAGTTGGCTACATCATATATAGAAGATACCAAGGTAGATTACAACGCTATGTTGAAATACAAAATAGCAGACGCTATATTGCAGAGCAAAACAGAATCAAAAAAGAGCAGGCAATGCAGATTGATGCCAACAAAAAGATTATTCATCAGAAGAGTATCACGATGTCGTTGCTTCAAAAGCATTTCCTGCATCATTTGGCTGAATTACGAACGGATCTGGTTGATGCAGAAAACATCAAGATGACTCAAGAGATATGGAGAGAAATCGAAGATACATTAAATGCCGCAGATAATGGATTTGTCAAAAAGCTACGCAGTGAACACAAATCGTTCGACGAAGAAGATATTCAACTATGCATGCTAGTGCGGATGAAAGTACCAAATAGGAATATTGCCCAGATATTTCTTTTAGGAACTGATGCCATTAAGAAGCGCAGACAGAAGCTGAAACGCGAAGGCTTTAAGGTCATGGATAATGACGTAACTCTTGACGAAATCATCGAAAAATACCATTAAGACAACCTCTTTTTCTTTCGCGTCTTACACTTTTACCCCACCATTTTTTAGACATATAAGTTAAAAATCGGGCTCACAATGTTCTGTGTGCCCGATTTTTCTGTTTGGAAGTATTACCCCTATTTTTCTTGGTCACTATTCATAAAAGCAGTACCTTTGCCCCCGAAAACAAATTATTGTTTAACATCAAAATATATTTATATGAGAAAAAAGCATTTATTAACAGCATTGTTATTCTGCCTGGCTTTTGTAAGCCTCAATGCGCAGAGTGGAGGAAATGGGAATGGCTCTGGTAATGGAAACGGACACCCCACTCATAATCCCATTGATTTAAAACTGAAAGGAGGAGTAGATGATGGTCCTCAAAGTCTGACAGGAAACACTTTGATTCCAGTATCCGCCTCCTACACGTCCGACACATTATTTATAGATGTAGAGGACTACAGTGGTGTAATGGTTGTTGCAGTAGTCAACACATTTACCAATCAAGCAGTTCTGCAGACCTTGGAACACGTATCTGCAAACAACAGCTCTGTAGAGATTGATATCTCTTCTCTCTCTTATGGTTCTTATCGAGTGGACATCTACCTTGCGAACGATGAAGAGTACGAAGGGTACTTCGAGATTGAATAATGTACACGTATGAAAGGGCATCCTTACATATCATTGGTGGCAGGAGGAGCCGGTTTCATCGGCTCCCACCTCTGCCGTCGTCTGCTTCATGAGGGCAGACAAGTGGTATGTATCGATAACTTGCAGACGGGTGATATCCGCAACATCCAGCCACTCATCGGCCATTCGCAGTTCCTGTTCGTCAACCACGACATCGTGGAGCCATATACTGGTTTGGAGCGGATCAACGAGATATACAACCTTGCTTGTCCTGCATCGCCCACCCACTATCAGGATGACCCCATCCACACCACTGAGACCTGTGTCATTGGGATGCTTAATCTGTTGAAGTTGGCACAGAAGCACAACTGTCCTATCTTGCAAGCATCTACCAGCGAGGTATATGGTGATGCATCCATGCATCCACAAAAGGAAGATTACTGGGGCAATGTCAATCCCATCGGTCTTCGTAGCTGTTACGACATTGGTAAACGGTGTGCCGAAAGCCTGTGTATGGACTTCTATCGAAAACATGGTATGAAGGTGAAGATTATCCGCATCTTCAACACCTATGGTCCACGGATGGCGGTCGGTGACGGACGTGTGGTATCGAATTTCATTGTGCAGGCACTTCGTGGAGAACCTATGACGATCTATGGTGACGGCAGTCACACCCGTTCGTTCCAGTATGTAGATGACTTGATTGAGGGAATCATGCGGATGATGCATACACCAGATGATTTCACGGGACCAGTCAATCTCGGCAATCCTGATGAACGCAGTGTCAAGGAGTTGGCGGAGCTGGTCATCCAACTTACAGGCAGTAAGTCAGAGCTTATGTTCCTGCCAATACCACCCGATGACCCACACCATCGCCAACCCGACATCACACTGGCGAAGACCGCACTCCGTTGGAAGCCACTGGTTCCTTTGGAAGAAGGACTTATGCAAACCATTGAGTATTTCAAAGAACAGACCCACCCCCTTACCCCTCCCTCTATGGAGGGGAGAAAAATGGCGTAGGTTCAAAACAGATTAATTACTAACAATTAAAATTTATCAATTATGACAAAGATTCTTAAGAAAGTTCAGTTAAGCACTGAGCAGAGCACTCCGAAGAGTGCAGACCCTACAAAGGGAACTCAAACAAATCCTTATACGCAGGTTGAAATGGCTACACTTCAGGAAGAAGGTACATGGAATGGTGGGTATGTAGAAGGGATGGGGTATATTGTGCCGATGATGTCAATGCTTGATAATCTAAGTGTCAATTATCCAACATATCCTCTTCAAGACGGCTTCTTGGCCCAATTAGAAAATGACACCTTTTATTTCTTTGGGAATGATGATAGTTATCTAATACTTCCTGGTGTTTGGTTTGATTTCGGTCCCGTTGATGACATGAATGGCAATTTTGGCGATTTGAATGATATACATAATTTTGCCGAGCTAATGGATTTTTATGGACGTTATATGACGACAGAATATTCTGATATAAATGGGTATATAATACCTAATCATCAAAGCACATATGGTGCATGGGCAGACGAAATCTATCATGAGTTGGACAATTGTACTAATTATGATGAGCTGTTCCCGGATGTCTGCCATCGATTAGGATTAGGATATGCTGAACGATATACACGCCACGATGCAATTATCCGTCCATAGGCGTGACCTGTATATATATATACATTAAATATATGAGTATGATACGATTTACAGCAGTTGCTTTCTTTTTGGTATTGCTTACAGTTGACACTGCAGCACAAGAATATATAATTAAAGAGTCTCTATTGGATATTGGAAATCAATTCATAAGCTATCAGATTACTCAAAAAGACACAACTATTCATTCAGACAAAATTATTGTTTGGGCGGTTAACCCCGCCCAAAACAAATATATTCAGATACATTCAAATACTACATCGTCTAAGCTGAAGGATGCACTTCTTGATTCTGGGTATATTAATGTGGAATATATTGGGAGGAATGATACTGTTTTATATGAAGGTAGAAAGTATGAATCGATTGATAGATATACCGCTGCAGAAGATTTGTCCAGAATACTTGAAATTTGCCGAAATACATATCCAGAAAGTAAGATTGTGATTATTGGAAGTAGCGAAGGAGGTGCAGTCGCTGCCATAGCGGGAGCGGCATTTCCTAATTATATTTATGCGATGGTTCAATTGTCATGTCCTGCATTAACAGGTAAAGAGAATACAGAATATTACAGGGGCTTTCGTCAGATTATGAATATCTATTATCGGACAAGTCCTCGTTTAAATATGGATTATAATATTGCAACATCTTTGGATAGTGAAGTAAAATGGTCAATGTGGCATGCAAAGAGGTTTATTAAAGAAAACATCGTACCGATGGATTCTATTATCTTCGTAAACGATGGACTTGAAAAAATCTACAAAGAGCTAAATGCCTATCATCTTCATCGTTGGAACCTTGAAGACGAAAAGACGCGCCTGCATTATGATAACGATTATTATAACTACTACAATAGTTGGACGAACTCATATACTCCACGTCAAATCGCTCTTATGAAGTTTACTCCTCGGGATTATTATTCAAAAATCAAGTGTCCTTTTTTGGCCGTATACGCAGAGGGAGACAGGGTAATAGACGCCATTAAAAACGAGAAAGAGATGCATAACATAATGAATGAGAACGGTAATGACCATTATCATTCAATAATGCTAAACCAATATTATGGTCACAACCTCGAAGAAATCTCGTTGGAAGACATGCAATATAAACCGCACCCAACAATTACAAATGATATAATCCAATGGATTGCCCAACAATAAATAATCAATTATATGTAATTCATATATTACTTGTTGGTTTATAGATAAGATGACTGTTGGTTACGATTATAATGTAAAAAAGAAGATGATGTCAATTAGTTATACTGGATTATTTGTGATTATATGACAATATAATAACACAAGCTATGGTAAATATGCAGCACGCAATTATGATTATGGCACATAAGAACATGGAGCAGCTCTGCCACTTGGTGGAGTACTTCACCCATGACTGTTATGTGTTTATCCATTTGGACAAGAAGTTTAAGGTGAGCAAGGAGGAGAGGGAACGTCTGGAGGCGTTCCCTCAAGTGGTTAGGGTGTACCAGAAGTTCGATGTGAACTGGGGAGGATTCAGCATGCTTCGTTGCCAGCTGTATATGATGCGTGAGGTATTGAAACGATGCGATGCGGAGTATGTACATCTCATCAGCAGTCAGGACTACCCGACAAAGTCGTTAGGTGAGTTCCTTGCATTCTTTGAGCAGTATAAGGACAAGGACTGTCTGCAATATGTGCACCTGCCTCACATGAACTGGGAGCGGAACACGTTCCAGCGTTTGCAGTACTACTATCCTTACGACTGGTTCTCCACCCGTTATAAGGCATGGGGTAAGATGCATCGTATTCTCCGTTTCCAGCGCAAACACGACATCAAGCGTTCGCTGCCGAAGCAGTTCGATCATCTGTATGGCTGCTCACAGTGGTTTTCCATCACCCGCAAGTCCACACAGATGATTGTCGATTACACGCGTCGACATCCGCTACTGTATTGGCGCATGTGGATGACGTTCGCTCCGGAGGAGATGTACACGGCAACGGTACTGGTGAACCTGAAGAAGGGTAAGGATATCCTGTTCACGAACTTCCGTTTCATCCGAATGAAGCATGAGAACGGTAACTGTCCTGCCAATCTGGATGTCCACCATCTGAGATACCTGTTGGAAAGACCATGTGTGTTTGCAAGGAAAATGGAATTGCCGATTAGCAATGAGATGATGGGGGTGCTGGATAAGTATTTCGTGTATGACAAGCAGCCACTGAAAGCGATGCCGAACGGAGGATGGGATTATGACGGCTACAAAGCGTATGGCTTTGACAAGGACTATATATCAGCCGTTGTCAAACTGTGCCAACTGACGGGCATAGAGTCGGTGTTGGATGCAGGGTGTGGCTGTGGTATGGATGTGGCAGTACTGAGGGAACAGCAGATTGCGGCTTCGGGATTTGATGCCAACCCCTATACGGAGGAACTGTCGGCACGACTGATAGAGAAAGACCAGGAACTATGTGTGCAAGCCGACTTGCTGGATGATGAGTTGGAGGCGGAGAGTCCGTTCGACATGGTGCTATGCAAGGATGTGCTGCCCTATATGCCAGCGGAACAAATCAGGAAGGCGGTCATGAACCTGGCAAAGCTGTCAGATAGATATATCCTGCTGACTTGGTATGAAGATAGGCATGTTTCTGCACTGTCCATTACCTATTACACCGAGGAGGATATGATTGTCCTGATGTCAGAAGTAGGCTATACGCCTGACACACTCCTCAATGGCCAGTTGAAGGAACTGAATGAAAAAGAAGGGAAAAAATATATGATGTTCAAGAGAGTGAACGAAAATAACTAAACCAATTTTAATATTTAAAATCAAATTATTATGGCAAAGATTATCAAGAAAGTAACATTGAATGCTCCAGCGAGCACATCGACAGGTGTAGATCCAACAAAGGGAACACAGACTAATCCTTATACGCAGGAAGAATTCTATTCTCTGCTTGATTTAGGAATATGGTCAGGCGGTTGGGTAGAAGGAATGGGGTATGCAATACCTCAGTCAACTATTACTTCGAGTTTTTTTATGGATAGTGAGTGGCTCTGGGATTCATGGAACTCGTGGGATTCTTGTTGTTCTTCCGCATACGATAACACAGTCGTTATTCCCCTTGAGGGAGGAGGTACAGGAGGAGGGGGAGGTGCAACAGGTAATACAGGTAATACAGGTAATAGTCACAATCATCTTCCCGTGAAACTATATATTACAAATGGCTATACTCCTTCATTGTCAGAATTGAGCGAATTACTCTCCTGTATCAGTGCACTGCCAAATCAATTAAAATATCTTTTGGATTTTGTGCCATTTACATACATTTATGTAGAACAAGACAAACAGGAATGTTGCGCATATTATAAAGTTGACAAACGAATGGTTTATTTATATTTGAATAATTCTATAACCCAAGCAACCATCCTCCATGAAATGTTTCACGCATGGCAACATAATCAAGGGTATTTTTTATCGGGAGAGACGTTTGAAAACAGTTATTACAATATTGAATTTGAGACATATGTCACCATAGATGTTTTTAAACAAAAAGAATATGGATTTCTAAACTCTTTAACTGCAGGAGATAAGAATCGCAGTGAATATCAAGACTTTATTGAGCAATGCTTTAACAATGGCACATTTAATTATTCTATTTTCATCTCACGTATATATGACTTCTATTACAGCTTTATCGATTCACATAGAAGGAAAAAAGATATGGAACCTATAAACGGAACGATTCCGACAGCCGCAGAATTGGATAATCCTAATTATACCTGGCATTGGTCTACATATTTCAGTTTTTGGAGAATAATAGAATAAAAATAATACATTGGTTTATTATGAAAGATTTATTAATTGTTTTTCTTTTACAGGTATCAAGCGTCACGCTATTATCCGCACAAGAGCATCATGGTTTGTTAAAAAAGGTATATACGCAAGGATATACCATATACTATCAAAAGCATAGAAATGATAAGCTCAAGGTGAATTTAATCTGTTTTTATCTAAATAATCGTTTTCTGAATTATTCTGACTCAATATCTAACTTAACAGACCGAGACATCAAACTCCAAGAGTTGGATTATATGAAAGAAACGCATTTACTCATTGACTCCATTAGAGAAACCATAACTCAACTTGTGGGAAAAAAAACAATAACCTCACTTCAACATCATCTGGTGGATATGATACTTATATTCGATAATGATGGTAAAATTTTTAATGTGGGTATAGTAATTCCGTCCTCAATTTATGGAAAAAGACTTAGAAAAAGACAAATATACACAATCTTAAATCACATACATTCACGTTTTCCTGTTTTCTCGGCATATGCTAAGTTGAATAAACTCCAATATCAAGGGGGAGAAATGTACCATTTTCCTCTTTTTTCTATAAAAAGTGTTAGATAGATAATAGTATAACAGATGGCAACAACCTCCAACAGCAAATAACATATAGAGCAAAAAATCCATGAAAGAACTTCAGATATGGATAACCTATCATGACGATAGTCAGATAGAGGATTATGAACTGGCAGAGGATGATGTTTTCCGCCTGTTCAAAGGGAACGACACTAATGTGGAAGGTGAGAACATCAACCACCTGAATGCGTTCTACTCAGAGATGACCACGATGTACTGGGTGTGGAAGAACAAGATGAAGAGTCAGTATGTTGGATTCTGTCATTACCGACGTCAGTTTACCCATTTCATCGGTCTTGACCGTGGGGAATGCCAGATACTGCATGCACAGCGGATGGCATCGGTGTACCGACACTATAAGGATGCTCACAACTACCGTGACATGGACTGTGTGGTGGATATACTGAACGACATATATGGGGAAGGGAACCCCTATTCTGCCTATCTGCTGACCGACGGGCTGTTCATCCCCTTCTGCTGCTTCATCATGCATTGGGAGGACTTCGAGAACCTATGTGACTTCCTGTTCAAAGTCTTGTTTGAGTTCGACCGCAGACAGCATCTGAACATGCAGGCGGAGAACTACCGCAGGAAAGCGGAAGAGGACTTCCCACACGATAACCCTGACTACCAGCAGCGTGCTGTTGCATTTCTGGCAGAACGACTCATCAGCTGCTATATCATCAACCACATGAATGCCATCAGTGTGAAGAGCATCAAACAACGGTTAGGTTATTATGACTAAACCATACGATTATCTCATTGTAGGTTCCGGTCTGTTCGGTGCCACGTTCGCATACATGGCCAGACAGCAAGGAAAGCGGTGTTTGGTGATAGACCGCAGAGACCACTTGGGCGGTAACGTGGCATGCCGACAGATGGAGGGGATAGATGTACACCTGTATGGGCCGCATATCTTCCACACCTCCAATCAGGAGGTATGGGAACTGGTCACTTCCATCGTACCGATGAACCGCTTCACCCTCTGTACTGTCGCCAACTACAAAGGAAGGCTCTTCAACCTGCCGTTCAACATGAACACCTTCTATCAAATGTGGGGAGTGACCACTCCAGAGGAGGCAAGAAAGAAGATTGAGGAGCAACGCAGGGAACAGGGATTGACATGCGAGCCGCAGAATCTGGAGGAACAGGCAATCAGCCTGGTGGGGCGCGACATCTATGAGACATTGATAAAAGGATATACGGAAAAACAATGGGGACGCAGGTGCTGCGATTTACCTTCCTTCATCATCCGACGACTACCAGTAAGATACACCTTCGACAACAACTACTTCAACGACCGCTATCAGGGAGTACCAGAGGGAGGATATAACCGACTGATAGAGGGGCTACTCAAAGGAACGGAATGCCGCACGGGTTGTGACTATCTCAACGACCGAGAGTACTGGAACTCACAGGCCGAGAAAGTGGTGTACACAGGTGCGATTGACGAATACTTTGACTATCAGTTAGGACGACTCGAATACAGGAGTCTCAAGTTTGAACACGAAGTGAAGGAGGTGCAAAACTATCAGGGCAATGCCATCATCAACTACACATCATCAGAGATTCCTTTTACTCGTATCGTGGAACATAAGCACTTCGACATCAACAACCAGCATGTACAGCAGCTACCTGTAACAGTCATCACAAGGGAATACCCCATGACAGGTGCAGGACTGGAATCGTATTATCCCGTCAATGACGAAAGGAACAACCGACTGTATGGACAATACAGGGAACTGGCAGAGCAGGAACCTCATGTCACCTTCGGTGGCAGACTTGCCACCTACCGATACATGGATATGGATGAGGTGATGGAAAGTGCAATGGAAACGGTTAAGGGTTAAGGGTTCAAGGTTCAAATTTATTGAGCTAAGAACTAAGAACTATAGAGCTGTAGAAGAAAGACAGGAGGGCTTTGGCTCTCCTTTCTTTAATGTATCATTAATTATTTGGGGGAGTAAACAAGTTTCGCTGAGGAATTAGGGGACGGTTTTCTGCGAGCAAGCGTGGGTTATTCTCCGATAATGCCGGGTTATTGGAACGGGAAAAAAATATTATTTTTTGCGCTTTTTCTCAAGACCTAACATAGAGAACTCGCAAGTTACTCTCCGTTAGACACTTACAAGCAAAAAACGCGCAAAAAGACCTAACTAAGACCTAACTAAGAGGTAACTAAGACCTAACTAGAACAGACCCCCTCTAACTCCCCCTCTAGGGGGAGCTAGAGCTAAGAACTAAGAGCTAAGAGCTGTAGAACTAAGAACCCTGAAAGGGTGGCATAGTAAAGGATAGGGTGTGAACCCTATCTGAAAGACATAATATTTCGCCCCTACAGGGCGATGGGTGGGGTGATTAAAGCGAAATAGGGCTTCCGCCCTATCCTAAATTATTCCGCCCCTTCAGGGCTGTCTAAAATCATCAAATAAATCAATAATCAATGGTCAATGGTCAATGATCAATGGTCAAATCGTAAATAAATAGGCCCTATCCTAAATTATTCCGCCCCGTTGGGGCTAAGAAAATCGTAAATTCATGTTAGGTCTTAGTTACCTCTTAGTTAGGTCTTAGTTACCTCTTTAGAGAACCAAAAACACGACCACAAGTATCTATAGAGCTATTTTTAGGGCATTTTATGTTAGGTCTTTGCAAATTCCATATTATTCTGCATTTTTCATCGAATCATCCGAGGGATTTGACACACCGTATGTAGAAACGGTCCCACAATGGGACTGAAGCGGTCCCACAATGGGAATCAAATGTTCCCATACTGGGACTCAAAAGATAAGAACGGTTCAAGGTTCAAGAACTATCCAATAGTCAATTGTCTTATCGTAAATAACTAGGCTATTGTTTCTGAATGTACTGATAGATGCAGAGCACATCTTGGGTGTCGACAATGCCATCGTGATTCGCATCCTGTGGAGTAGAGTCGGTAACGGGATTGCCGCTCTGGATAAAGTCGTAGATGCTGAGCACGTCTTGGGTGTCAACAGTTCCGTCACCATTGACATCTTCACGGAGATTGCCTGCAACGGCTGCGATGGCTGATGGGGACAACTCGTAGTTATAGATGCGCAGGTCGTCGATATATCCCTTGAGGCATGGGGAGCTGCCATCTTGACTGCGTCCGATGTAGTTGAGTACTGGACGGAGGTCGGAGGGACGAAGGGTGATGTCGGATGTTTCCGCCACAAGCTCTCCTCCGATGTAGAGACGTACATACTGACGTCCGATGGTGATGGCGACATGACGCCAGAGGGCTGTTCCGTACTTCGGTGCATTCAAACGTTGCACGGCATCTCCGTTGCGCATCACAAACTGCATATTCGAACCGTTGTTGGGTGTGAGATACATGCATTGGGTGGCAGAGTTGCCGAAATCGAAGATGCGCTGATTGCTACCGCTTGACGAGCCTGTCCAACGCATCCAGAGAGCGAGTGTCAGTTCGTCTGTATTGGCAATCTGATAAGGCAGTTGGAGGAATCCAGAGCCATCGAAGACATAGCTTGAGCTGCCTTCCTTCGCCATCGATGATATGCTGATGTATTTCTCCGTACCCCCTACCCGCATCTTGTATTGATTGACGGACTGGTCGACGAGGTCTTGCTCGAACCGCCAATTGGCTATCATGGCTTGAGCACCGCTGGTGGCTGCTGCGACCGAATCGGAAGGAGCTGACATGTTGTCGCTATAGTCAATGGCCTTTACTGCATAATAATAGGTATGGCCTTGTACACTATTGTTGTCGATAAAGGTGTTTGTCTTGACTTTACGGGCGATGGTGTTCCATTCGCCAGTCGCTGCGTCTGCTCGCAGTACCATATAGCCCACAAGATCATCCTCAGTGTTGGCATCCCAACTGAGTGCTACAGATGCCGACTGACGCTGAGCCTTCAACCCCGTAGGAACGGCAGGTGCCTCAACCTCGCATGCTGCATCAACGGGAATGAGACGCCACTGCTGTAGTTGACGCTTCGCATCGGAGAGTGCCAGCGACGACTGATTGACAATCGAGCCATTAGAACTTGCTGATGCGGTAAGGTATAGGTTGCTATAGCGATTGACGATATAATAATAGCCATCGCCTGCATACTTGATATACCATTGCTCGTTATCACCGATGGAACCATCGAACACACGGAGTTCGGAGCCGGAAGAGAGTCCCCAGTTCCATCCGTCGATAGGGAAATTGCTCAGGGCGTTCTTGATGGTGAAATAGCCGAAATCGCCTCCGATACGCGAACTGACGGGTTGAACCATCCAATCGTCGTAGGTGCGAGTCGTAGGATTCTTTACACAAACTTGAGTGCCACTCGAAGCCGTTGTGTTGGTAACACTCAGCACACGATGCCCGCTGCGACACATAAGCTGATAGGTGCCATTGATGGTATCGGGCTGGATATCGGGTCCCCACTCCACATCGATGACTCGCTCGGCATTGGTCTGTCCCTGCTGATAGCCGGTACCGCCTGGGAAGTGTACCACAAACTCACGGGTAGGACCTACACCATCAAAATAGACATCACGATCGACACATACGAACTGATAGCTGCAGTTGGTCGACTGACGCTCAGAACCTCCCACGAAACACTCGATGACATGATCTTGCAGGTTTCGATAGACAGCAGCTGCCGTCCAGGCATCGCGGTTCTCGGCATAAGCCAGACGGTCGCCATGAGTGGCTCGACAGAGTTGTCCGCGTGCACGAGCATCAAATCCCCACCAAATACCCGTCTTCATACCGTATTCGAGTGCGACAAGGGCATCAGCCACGTTGTGCATCTCATCGGCAGAGGGATGCAACCCATCGGAACTGACTTCGCGGAAGAAGTTGGCATAATTGGTGAACGAACCAGCCAGCTGATGGGTATTGCCCTCATCAACATAGGGTTTGAGGTAGTTGTACCACTCGGATGCCTTATCGTTATTGAGCGTATTACCTCCAGAAATACGGATGCCCTCCATCTCGTCGGCATAATCGGTTTTCAAGACACGACAGATTTCCCTGAAATCGGCCATAGATCCTTGTCCCCAGCCGAAATCGGGTTCGTTAAATGGGGAGATAGTGACCACCTTGAGACCTGCTTTCTCATAAAGTCGCTTCGTAATCATGATGAGGTTCGCCCAACGGGCAGCATTGGCTCGCCCATTCTTCGTGAAGTACTCATCGACACTCAGATGGTCGTCGTTGATAACCAACTCGGGTGTTCCTGCAAGTTTCGCATGAGCGATACGGCTGTTGACTGCCTTGATTTGATCAGAGGTCAGTCGGGCATCATCGATGAGGGCATATGTAGGTTGGAACGACACACGCATCACATCGACATTTTCCTTCCCCATGAAAGCAATTCCTCGCCGCACATTCGCTTCGGAATCCCATGCAGTATCCAACCCCCACTTAATGCCTTCGTGGCGTATGCCTGCATCGGTGGTATTAAATGGAAGATAACGGTCGGCAACAACCTGACCATTTGCCGCAGAAATGGTCAGGATGCCCAGTATTGTCAGAATCAGTTTCATCGTTAAAGGGGGTTGATTATTAGCAGATAACTACGCCTCCATTCGAAGGAATCGTAACCGTAATCGTTTGTTTCTTACTAACCGTCGTGGTTGTCACTCCGTTGTTGAGGTAGAGTTTTACGCTCTGACCAGCAGAGAACATCTTGAGCGGAATGGTGACCGTAAGCGGCTCTTTATTGGCATTCACGCCTGCTACATACCAATTACCATTAGTTGCCTGACGAGCCATCACGATGAACTTGCCTGGATAGCCATCGATGTAGTTGATGTCCTTCCAAGTAGTTGGTACAGCTTTCATAAAGTCGATTGCCCATGCAGGAGCATCTGTGAGGTTGTTTGGTGCCAAAGCGAAGTTCTGTACCGGTGTCTGGAACAGGATGGCTGTCGCAAGTGCATAGACATCTGAAGTCACACGGTGATTGCCTCGTTGGTTGTTCTTCGAATAGTACTTATTGAGAGCCGAACCACCAAAGTCCATGTTACCTACTGCGTTGCGGAGCACAGGATGAATCGTAGCTGCAAGAGCCTCGATATCATTATCGTGCTGTCCGAACGAAAGGTTCTCGCTTGCACGAACTGCCTCACAAGCTACGAAGTTAGGATACATACGCTCCCATCCACGAGGAAGTGTACAGCCGTGGAAGATGATTTCAAGTCCATAGTCGTTCGCATCGGCCATAATCTCTTCGTAAAGTTGCATGGTCTGCTGCTTGTCTGAACCGACGAAGTCAATCTTCAGACCCTTCACTCCTGCTTTCTTCAGCCAAGCCATCTCTTTGTGACGCTCGATCATCAGATGGAGTTTGCCACGAGGTCCCTGAGGAGCATCGTTCCAATAACCGTTAGAGTTGTACCACAGATATACTCCTACGTTCTTTGAGCGAGCATACTTCACGAGTTCTTCCATACGCTCGTAACCGATATTGGTATCCCAAAGTGCATCGATGAGGATATATTCCCAACCGAGATTGGCTGCGAAGTCAATATATTCCTTCTGCTCATCGTAGTTACAGCTGGCATCCATACGAATGATCCAACTCCATACGGAACGTCCGTACTTGTAGTTCTGACTTGCCTCATAACGTGGTTTCACCAAGTCCCACATGATGCTGGTCTCAGCCATCGGTTTGAGCGAAGTACCGATAGTGATTGTACGCCAAGGGGTATAACCTGGCAACATGATACCAGGAGCACTGGTACCTACCCCACCGAATTCGGCATCCTCTGGATAAGCAATACTATACTGATTGTTCTTGCATACAAGACGAGAAGCACAGTAAGTGCCATCTACACCTGTCTCGCACAACATCACCCAGATATTCTGAGTCTGAGGAGTTTTCTTCTTTGCAGCAGGGAGTTGCACTTCCTCACGGAACAAAGCAGGGAAGGTATAACCACGTCCTTGACCGTTCTTACCCATCTCGGCATCATACTCATAATAGGTCTCATAGCTTGGTGCCGTACGGGCAAAACCTCCTTGAGGACCCATCTGAGGGCAAAGGAATGTCTTGGTACCCTGAGGCATCGTGAAGGTTGTAGATTCACTATTCACCATACATGAGAGGCGGTCCTGACGATTGCCTGCCTTATACATCATATAGCGGAAAGCCACATTATTGTTGTCCACATGGAACGTGACGTCGAATGCTGCGTTATTTCCTCTGGCATACGTCACCGTCTGCTCGTTGGCAGCAAATGTGAAATGTGCCTTCTTTCCGTTCGTAAGGTCATAGCTGCCTTCCACAAGCTTTGATTCGCCTGCTGATTTGAGCGTCAAGCCCTTCGTGAAATCGCCTACAGTCGTAGCCAATCCGAGAGGAGAATCCTGAATCACCACCACATCACCATAAGTAATATTATAACAAGGTGTACCCTCACTATTGACAGACAGATTCACCTTGATGTTACCATCAGGGCTTGAAATCGTCTGAGCGTTCATTGAAAGTGTGAGCAACAAACCGCTCACAGCAAAAAGAAGTTTTCTCATAATTATTTATTTGTTTTACGTATTATTTGAATTGCCACCAATCAAAGTTCATGAGTTTGCATCCTTTCAAACCTTTATACATGAAATAGAGGTCGGATGTCTCTGCGTTGAAGCCTGCAGGGAGATTGACAGGAGCCGTAAACTCTTCCCATTCTTCCCAACCGCCAGTTGGCTCAACCTTCACGCGTGCTATCACAGCTCCTCGCTCTGAACCGAGATGAATCTCAATATTTCCACCCTGAAGACCACTTGCAGCACGAACCGTAATGGAAGACGTAGATGGTTTGAGGGTTACCTCGCGAACAGAAGTCCAGTCACCATTCTGAATGTCACTCAGGAACACCACTCCACGTTTCTTGTTCCACTCGCTCTTCACGCCTTTCGAATTGGCTATCGTTTCTGCCTCAACACGCTGGTATGGGTCGAGTGTACCGATAGGCTTCACTCCCTCCCTAGAATGTTTGATTGTTGGGAAACTGCCATCAGGGTTCCATTGGAACTCCTCAACGCTGACACTACGGGCAAAACCACCACCTCCAGGAAGCCATCCTGTGTGATAGAAGAAGTAGTTATGGTCTTTGAACGTTACTGTTCCACTATGGTTGGTAAACGACTGGGTCTCGTTGCTTTGAGGCATTACCTCGCCTACATATTCCCAAGGACCTTGAGGGTTATCGCTGACACTATAAGCGATGCGCTCAGGCACACCACCTGCGGCATAAACCATGAAGTACTTACCCCAGTACGACTTCTTTATCTTCTGAGCCTTCATGGCTTTTTGCTCTTCCTTGGTAGCAGGACGCTGTTTCATAATCCAAGGACCTTCTGTATAACGATGAACGGTTGTATCGACTTTTACCTCAGAAGCCAATGAAATCATATCTTCGTTCAGCTTAACTGAATAGAGGCGAGGATTACCCCAATAGAGATAAGCCTGACCATCTGCATCAATCATCACCGTCGGGTCGATATGATCCCAAGAACCATTTTCGAAAAGAGGCTTACCGAGTGGGTCCTTATATGGTCCTTCTATCTTATCAGCAACAGCTACACCGATAGCCATACCGCGTGAAATCCGAGAATGTACAGGAACGTAGAGGTAGAACTTACCATTACGCTCGATACACTGAGGTGCCCAAGCTCGATCGTCCGCCCATGAGAGGTCGCACTGAGCTAACGGACATCCGTGATCGGTCCAATTGACCATATCGGCACTGGAAAACAATCGCCATTCATTCATCCAGAAGAAGTCGGCACCTTCCTCATCATGACCAGTGAACACATATACTCGGTCGCCATACACCATCGGTGCTGGGTCGGTAGAGAAACAGGTGTGAATGATTGGGTTTTGTGCATTCGCACTTAAAGTAGTAACAGCTACAATTGCAGCCAAAATAGTTTTTTTCATCATCTTTATTATTATCTATTGTTCTCTTTTTGATTGATTCATTATTTGATTTCTACATTTACGCGTTGCAGAGCCTCGGGTGCTGAACTATTACCATACAGCACTTCGTAAGTACCAGGCTTGGTCTTCACGGTATTGGTTTCTTCGTCGAACCACTCGAACGACTTACGGTTCAGTGAAATTTCTGCCGTATTGGTACGACCTGCCATCACGCCTACGCGAGCAAAACCACGAAGCTGCATGATAGGGCCGTTAGGATCCTGAGGATTGCGCACATATACCTGTACGATTTCCGTACCGTCCATCTTGCCTGTGTTGGTAACAGGTACTTGCATTTTCAGAATCAGGTTGCGCGAACTGAGAGTCGTGTCCGAAAGCTTTGCCTTTCCAATCTCGAAAGTCGTATAGCTCAATCCATAGCCGAACGGATAAAGCGGCTTGTCGGTCTTCATATAACGATAGGTACGTCCCTTCATGCTGTAGTCCTCGAAGTCGCCCAACTGATTGGAATTCTTGTAGAAGGTCACAGGGAGTTTTCCGCTAGGGTTGTACTTGCCATACAGAACATCAGCAACAGCCACACCACCCTGCATACCTGGATACCAAGCCTGAAGGATGGCATCGCATGTGTGGGTTTCGGGTTCGAGTGCGATAGCAGAACCAGAGCAGTTGACATAAATCACAGTCTTACCGGCATCCTTCAATGCTTTCAGGAAGTTGCGCTGTACGGCTGGCAGTTCAATATGAGTACGGTCACCACCCTTGAAGCCATCGATTTCGATTGGCATCTCTTCGCCTTCAAGACTTGGTGCAATACCTCCTACAAACACCACTTTCTGATAGCCAGCCAACTGCTTGATGATGTCATTGTAGTCGATGATAGACTCAATACCGATATTCACTTTCATACTCGCATTATAAGTAGGGATATGCGAGAAACGAATCTCTATGTTGTATTCCTTACCAGCTTCTACCTGAATAGGAGTACGTGTAGGAGTGGTACGCCAAGTGCTGTAGTGTACCTTGCGCTCACCATTGATGAACACATCGAAGTTGCTAACCGACTCTACATTCACAACCACCTCACCCGACTTCTTGGGTTTGAATACCGTTTGGTAAAGTGCGCTGAATTCAGTCAGGTTCACACCTGGTGCAAACTGATAGTTGCCCGCAGTGGTCTTCGCAAACGGTGCGGTATAGTATTGTGTGGTAACGGGTTTCCCTTCACGACGGGTATTGTTCCAGAACGTACCCTTGATACCTTTCTTTCCTTCGAAACTCAACTGGTCGAACACATCTGTCACGATGCGATTATCAGTAAGGTCGCATCCTGGCAGATACTTCACATTCTTGTTGACCGCACGTATTCCGTCGAGGATGGTAACAGTACGGGTTGGTGTTCCGTTATAGTTTCCCCACATCATCGGACGGTTATCAGCATTCGGACCAATGACCGCAATCTTATCACCCTTACCAAGTGGCAACACGTTATCGTTCTTCAACAGCGTCATCGTCTGACGAGCCATATCCAGCGAAAGTGCCACATGCTCTTTGCTTTCGAGCACACTCTCAGGGATGTTCGACCATTCCACAAGAGAAGGGTCATCCATCTCACCTAAGTCGAAACGTCCTTCGAGCAGACGGATGACATGCTTGTCCACATCTGCTTCCTTAATCAATCCGCGACGAACAGCCTCAGGAAGACTCTTGTAAGCATAGTCGTAACCACATTCCACATCTGTTCCAGCCAAAGCAGCACGAGCAGCAGAGTGTGGAGCATCGCTTGAGGTATGGTGAGTCTGATGGATATCAGAAACAGCACTACAATCCGATACGACAAGATATTGGAATCCCCATTCGTCACGCAGGATGTCTTGCAACAGACGACCGCTACTGCAACAGGGCTCATCATCCAATCGCTGATAAGCACACATCACCTCACGCACCTTGGCATCTTCCACCAAAGTCTTAAACGCAGGCAGATAGGTTTCCCACAAATCGCGTGCACTCACATCAACCAGATTGGCGGTGTGACGGCTCCACTCTGGTCCGCTATGTACCGCATAGTGCTTGGCACATGCCCATGTCTTACGATACTTGCTCTCTTCGGGTCCCTGCAAGCCTCGAACAACAGCCGAACCCATCACTCCTGTGAGATAAGGGTCTTCTCCGTATGTTTCCTGTCCTCTACCCCATCGTGGATCGCGGAAGATGTTCACATTTGGCGTCCAGAACGAAAGGCTATGGAATCGAGTCACATCCTTTCCGCTTTTCATCAGTTTGTTCCAATGGGCACGAGCTTCCGTACTGGTGGCATCGAACACCTTATAAACCATATCGGCATTGAACGATGCAGCCATACCGATTGG